>Ga0315535_1000674_pt1 | contig 23874 bp, 19 predicted proteins | sample SalMarSW160220MG_2_FD_203092 | JGI IMG/M metagenome (GOLD analysis project Ga0315535, IMG submission 203092) | Salt marsh sediment microbial communities from the Plum Island Ecosystem LTER, Massachusetts, United States - Salt Marsh Sediment SW1602-20 ... | reverse complement strand
CTCACCGCCGTACTCACCGCAGTGGTTGCGATCCACGCCCCCCACGCGGGAGGCGACTGTGCAGTGTTCAAGTTGTGGGCCGTTGCGCGCTTGGCAAAGTACTTCCGCGAACCCCCTCCGCGGGCTGCGTTCCGGAGTCCCCAGGGAATCGGAGTCTGCGTCCATCTCCAAGTCGCGCAGGGAAGGCAGGGCAATCGCGAACCACCGGGGGAATCTGCCGCCACTGCAGGTTCGCGGAGCTATGTAATCAGGGGCTCGTCGAAGTCGATGGAGGGTTTGATTCCGTGGTGCTCGATCCTATCACGCCAGCGGTTGCCAAGATAGTAGAAGCGCAGGCTATCCTCACTGGGATCGAAGGTCTCGAGCAGGCTGAGCTTCAGGCGAGTCCACTGCTCCCAATTCAGCTGGCACTCGAAGACGGAGTTCTGTACTCGCTGGCCGAAGTCCAGACATCGCTGGGCGACCTTGCGCAGGCGACGGCGCCCTTGTGATGACGTGGTCGAAACATCGTACGTGACCAGGACCACCATGCTGCTCCCCCGGCTACTTGACGAAATAGGGAGGATAGCCGTCCAGGTCTCCTCGGAGATGTCTAGCGAGAAGGATGGCTTGCAGATGGGGAATCAGACCCACCGTCGTTCGTTCGGCAAGAAAGGGGTGCATCACCTCTTCTTGCTTCCGTTTCTGATATGTCACGAGGAGGGTCTTGCGCGCGGAGTCGCTCATGCGCACAGCGCCGCCGGGAAACGTCTCAAAGTCGCCCGAGGACACCTGCCTCCGGTTGACTGCGGTCAACACAGCCCGATCCGCAATCGGTGCGCGGAGTTCCTCCATGAGATCGAGTGCTAGGCCCGCCCGACCAGGGCGATCCCTGTGCAGAAATCCAACCTGTGGATCCAGCCCTACAGATTCGCAAGCCGATCGGACATCGTGCGCTAGGACCGCGTACGCGAAGGACAGCATGGCGTTGATCGGGTCCGTGGGAGGCCGTCGCGTCCGGCCGTGGAAACGAAATTCACCGTCATCGGGGGTGATCAGCCCATCGAACACGTCGAAGTAGGCCCGACCCGCCTCCCCTTCCACGCCGCGAAGGTGGGCCAGTGACGTGGACCGTCGCGCAGCGCGGGCGCATCTGCCGAGGATGGCCGCCGCGTCGGCCAATACGCCCGCGGGGTCACCATGGTCACGGATTGCCCTCAGAAGCGCGGTCCGAGAGTTGGCCACCTTTCCCACAACGAATGAGCGCGCAAGCTCAAGAGATCTTGCCTCGTCGATGGCGCTCCTGAACTGGTTCTTCCGCAAGAGCACGTTCCCGCTCGCAGGCCCCTCAATTCGGGCGAGGAATCGGCCCACGGGTGAAAGGAACGACACGCTCACGCCCTTTTCGGCGCACAGTCCCAGCAGGCCGGTACTTACGGTCGCGGTGCCCATGCATACGATGCCACCCACCGTGAGAATCGGTACTCGAAGCACGATCTCGCCGCATCGCTTGACCACGATCGACTGCCCCACCTTCGCGAGATGCGAGCCGTCAGTGGTGACGAACAGCGTGTTCAGATGACGTTTCACCCCTCGTCCCCGGATCGGAGTTCTCGCGCTATGTATGCTGCTACTTTACTGGACGCCCTTGGTATGCAGGCTGGCATGAGGGAGCACGACTCGCACTTGGGCCCGAACGTGGGCGCCGGCGTCACCTCGGTGGACAGAAGAGCCCGTAGACGCACAGTCGTCTCTTCCGTCAAGTCTCGGAGGGCCGAATCGAACACGACCTCCGTTCGTCGCCGTCGCGCGCCGTAATAGAGATCTCCAGAGCTCACCTCCGTACGCAGCATCTCCTCGAGGCACAAGGCCTGTGCGCACAGCTGAACCTCGTCGGCGCGATGCGCCTTGGGCCGACCTCGCTTGTATTCCACAGGCTTCAGTCGCCAACGGCCAGACAGCCCAGGCACAGCCGTGCCGGATTCATCACCCGGTGCAGACCGAGAGAACTCGATCACGTCCGCACGGCCCGCAAGCCGGAGGCGAAAGCAGCGCAACGGCACGGCCCGCGCGACGACGGTGTCGCCTCGGGTCTCCACGGAGGCGTCATCAGCGCGCTGATGAAGGTGGGTACCTTCGACCGTGAGGGCATTATCTAGCCACAACCCTTCGAGATGGATGAGCGCGCACTGGCGTTCACAGAACAGGAGGTGTTGAAGCGCGCTGATCGGGAGGAGCCTGTCTTCCTCGTCCACTCAGCCCACGACGCGTCGAAGGCTCACTCCTTCAGGAAGATCCTCGGCATCCACAGTGATCTCGAAGTCCTCAAACCGCCTCGGTGTATCGCTCTTCCGTTCCACGCTGATTCGGTCGAAGAGTTCATGAGCGGGAGCAGACCCGAGTTCAGATGCGTGCTCGAACACGTACAGTCCCCGCGTAGCCATCATACCACGTGCAGCTGAGCGGTCGTGCTCAAACATCTCGACGAGAGCGCTCCACAGGAGGTCCAAATCCGCCTGCGAGAAGCCGCTGTCGCGCGCCTGGGCAGCAGACACGAATCCATGCGTGCGATACAGCCCGTATGGAACCGTGCTCTTCCGGCCCATCGTGCGCTCCTTCTGCAGGTCGCGTTCGTTTGTCACGGCCATGCGCGTTATCGAGTGCTCAAGGGAGACGATTGGGCCGATGCTTCGTCCGAACGTGAGTTGAACCGGTCCCCGGACCTGGCCGGCGTTGACCTCAGTGCTCATGACGGCGCCGAACGTGCGCACATCGTAGTAGTTCTTGCACATGTAATCCCGGACGGCAGCAACATCGTTGGCGGTGGGCTTCTTCGGGTCCTTTCCCAGGGTTTCGTAACCCTTCATATGCTCCCGGTTGAGAACCGCTTTCTCCTTCACGTAGATCGCATGAGGCGGCTTCCCGTCCTTCGCGAGCTCTACGTAGTTTCGGATCTTCCTCTTGAGGCAGACGTCGGTGACGATCCCCTCTCCGGTCTCAGGATCCAGGCGAGGCAGGTTGCCGGCGTCGGGGTCGCCGTTCGGATTTCCGTCCGCGACGTCGAACAGTAGAACGAAATCGAAGCGGTTCTTGATGGGTTCAGGCATCGGTAGGCTCCTCGGAGTTGTCGGCCTTGCGCGTGAAGAAGGCCTGTCGTTGGTGGTAGTAGCCCAGAGCGAATCGGCCTTGATCGGCCAGGGGGAGCACAGACGGGAAGTCGTCGATGCCCTCCATGATCGACCCGAGGAGCCGCTCCAGATTCACTACGGCGCCACGGTTCTCGATCTTCGCCAGATGGTGGTTCTTGAGCTTCATGAGCGTGGGGAACGCCGCCGTCGGAGTGGCCGAGGCCGACGCGTAGTAGCGCTCGCGGATTCCGCTTTGGATTCCCGGGTTGGCTTTGTCCTGCGCCTGCTCGAGGGCCGCAAAGAGGCGCCCCAACAGATACCCGACGTTCTGGTTCGATAGGTCGAGAGACACTTGAACCTCCGCATGATTGGAATCGAGGCCACGGCTCGCTCTCACGAGGCAGCCTTTGATGACGGCCGCACGATTCGCCCATAGCTCCGCGTCGCCCTTGGCCGCATGCGGCTCAGCACGGAGGCGCTGTACGGCCGAGGACAGAAGTGTGCGCGGATACGGCTTGCCCGTGATGATGGCATCCAAGACGGCCCCGCCCAGGTTCGGCGGTATGTTGTCGTCCTTGCCGAGTACCGCAGTGCCGCGCAGCAAGCTGCGGACGGACGGATGCCTGGACCAACTGGGTCGAACAACGTCCACGTCTTGGAAGTGCTGAAGCACCGCCCCGGCGAAAGCCGAGACCGTGGTCGGCCTCCAGAAGCGGATCGCGATGCGACTCGCGTTGGGGGCGAGACCCAGGACGTAGAACAGGGAATGGTCGTCCTTCAGAGGCGGCTGCCCCTGCCACGGCGCGGTGTAGATGGCCTCGAGCTTCTCGACGCCTTGGTCCGGATCGTCCAAGACAGCCTGGTCGTCCTGAAACAACGCGGCGGCGAAGTCTTCCAAAGGGTTCCCCGCCGCCGACCAGAACACCACCGTCGTGTCTCCCACGACCACCTTCTGTCGGCTGTCGCGGTCGAGGAGGCGATTTAGAGCGGTCGTGTACGCGAATGCCGCGTGTTCCGAGACTGGCGCGTTCACACCCTGCTCGCGCCCGTGCGTCCGGAACGCATCCAGGTTGAACGACACTATGTTGGCGCCCGACGTTTGGGCTCCTTGCACGCCCTTGATGGCGGGGTGGAGCACTGCTATCGGGCCGTGCTCTCCGGTCACCAAACACTGGGCCAGCGTCGCATCCTCAGAGCCTGTCGCCACGGCGACCCGGACCGAGTCCACAACCACCGGACGCTCCGGCACGAGGCAGGCGTCTTCAGAGAGCCGGAAGCTGAGGTTCGCTCCCGGCGTTGCCTCGATTTCGGCCCAGAGAGGATGGGCTAGGACCGGTGAGAAATCCCCGTGACCGAGAAAGCGGAGGACTGCTCGGACACCCTGGTCCTCCGGATCGGCGCCGAATGTGGCTTCGATCCGCTCCTTGAATGCTCTGTGCTGACGCCCTGCCTGCTCAGGAGACTTGCCCGATGCTGGGACACCCAGTACGTAGCCACTGTGATCCCAGAGCAAGAACGCTTTCTGCCAGCCCTTCGTGCCCGTCCTCTTTTCGCTCTGCGGCACGATGAACGCCCGCCCTCGCTTCCTCCTACCCTCCCCCTCGCGCGTGTCTTCGATGTTCAGGAACTGGCCATCCTCCGATAGCACGATGACGAAGGGAATCTCCTTTCGCTCGAAGCCGGGCTCCGGTAGGGCATCAGGGTCGGCGGCTCGCTTGCGCTCGTAGTACTCCGCCAGGGCCTGGAGAATCATGATCGCACCTCCAAGGCGCGGGCGTCGGGGACCTCGAGGGTGCCGCTTCGCAAGCTCGCACGGAAGAATCGGTCCCCGGGTGGCTTCCTGGAATAGTCGAAGTCGTAGAACATCCACCCCAGGTCTTGATCGACATCGATGGCTTCGTAGCTCGACGGCGCGGGCCCGAAATGCGCTGCGAACTCCCGCGTGCCCAGGTATGGACGATGGTGGCACTGGCCCTTCTCCACCCGACGGCGAAACATGTCGAGGAACTTTCCCTCGTTATCCTCAGCGCCGGCACTGTCCGTCATGCGGAAGTCCGCACGGATCACGTACGCGACGTCCTGAAGCACAAGAGCCGCCCTCTGCTGCCGATCGTCCTCGACGAAGATTCCCGAGGCTAGTGCACCCTGGTTCATCGCTTGCTTAGCCAGCTTCCACGAGCCGACCCCACCCACCTCATTCCGCCTCACACTTGCCCAGCGTATCGGCTTGAGCACGTCGATGCGACGCACGCACCATTCGATAGCGGGCTTCCACAAGATGGACTCGAGGATGCCGCGAGCCGCAGCGGGCGTCGGCACGTCGTAGGAGACACGTTCGACCTTCATCTCCGGACGCGTGAAGCAGGCATACTCTCCCCAAACGTGCACAGCCACTCCGTAGCCGCTCCTCTGATCGTTCATGAAATGAACTCCTCCGGGTCTCTGATCTCCGAGGGCTCCAGCCGCAAGCCGAGCCGCTCGTCGTACGAGGTCGTGTCCATCTGCACGAACATGCGATCGTGGATTTGCTTGATGGCGCCGGCCGAGAGCAACGGATCCACGTTCCATCTGGGCACGTTCACGATGGAGCGCTGAAGCACCCGGAACGCCCACCTGTCCGGCGTGCCATCCTCGAAGGCCGCGATCGACTGCTCCACCCGATCGGCGTGTGGATGCCGCTGCCAGCGCACGACCACTGGCAACTGCTGATCGTCCGGAATCATCCGGAAGACCGCCGCCGCAGTCCGGAACGCATAGGTCAACTCTGAGCTCTTGCCTACGTGGTCGAGCAACACGCGGACACGATGTTTGTCCAGATTCTCGCCATGCAGCCAGTAGAGCTGGCGAAAGAACCTCCTGAACACGTCCGGGGCCAACGGGTCGACGAGGCCTTCGGCGAGCAGCGTCCGGGTGACGCCCTCCGCCTTCCTCAGGATGCCGGGCGGCGGCAACGTGGATGGGATGAAGACCTTCACATCCCCTTGTGCGCGTCTCCCTTCCCGGTTGCACCGGCCGGCGGCTTGTGCGATGGAATCGACCCCAGCCATGGCCCTGAACACGACCGGGAAGTCGAGGTCTACACCAGCCTCGACCAGTTGCGTGCTGACGACCCGGACCGGATCACCGCTCTGCAGTTTCAGTCGCACTGCCCGTATCACCTCAGAGCGGTGCGCCCCGCACATCAGCGCCGACAGGTGCACAGCGGTCGGGTCCCTGCTTGCTAGCAGATCGAAGAGAATCCGGGCGTCCTTCCGGCGGTTGACCACACACAGAACTGTCGGGCATTCCAGAAGCTGCTCGGCGATCTCCTCCCAACTCCGCGGAGTCACGAGGTCTTCTGGTGTGCGCACACGCACACGGCGCAGCTGGTCATGCAGGCCATTGGGATCGCGGACGATCTCTCGTACTCCGTTGAGCCGTGGCAGGCCGGTCGTGGCCTGGCCTGCCCCGTCCCACGCAGGCTGCGTCGCGGTCATCAGGAGGACGGTCACCCCGAAGTCGTCGGCTAGGGCCTGGACCGTGTCGACGATCGGATGCAGGAAGTCGGCCGGCAACAGCTGGACCTCATCCAGCACAACAACGCTGTCGGCGAGATTGTGAAGCTTGCGGACCCGGCTGGTGCGCGCCGCAAACAGCGATTCGAAGAACTGCACGCTCGTCGTCACCACAACCGGCGCGTCCCAGTTTTCGGAGGCCAACTTGCTGCGGGTCGTCTCCTCTTCCTGATCCAGATTCGAGTGGTGTTCTAGCAGGGCCGCCCCAGCAAGATCTCCGAACGCTTCACGGAACACGTCCGCGGTTTGCTCGATGATGCTGGTGTATGGCAACACGTAGACGATCCGTCGCTTCCCATGGCGCAGGGCATGCGCGAGGGCAAATGCCATGGACGACAGCGTCTTGCCACCTCCAGTTGGAACGGTCAGAGAGAACAGCCCGGGGGACTGCTCCGCTGCCGCCTTGCACCAGCCGAGGATTTCGGACCGCCGCCGATTCAGGGGCGTGTCCGTGCGCGCCTGGCTGCTCATGAATCTCTCGAACGCAGATGCAACATCCCGAAGCGAAGCCCAACCGACGCGCTCGCTCGTCTTCGCCGGGTGCATGAACCTCTCGGTGTCCAAGAAGTCGGCGTCCACCAGCGCCGAGAAGAGCATACGAAGCCACAAAGCAGTGTGCGCTCGGCGCGGAGGCCCTCCTCCGGGTGGGGTGCTCTCCAGCCACGAACGAGCGGCGGAAACGCTGACGGTCGCATCGTACTCCATTCGTCGCTCGGCCAACCGGACCTCCAGGGCCCCTCTACCGCCTTGCGCCTGAGACCAATCCGGGAGTCCCGCATGATGCCCGGCGATGGCGTAGGCGAGGAGCCGGCCCACGGAAGCTCCCCGAGCACTCATAGCACCGAGGCGTTCTACCGCGTGGATGGCTCCTGGAGTGGAATGATCCACCCTTCCCGGTCCTCCCCCATCCGGGCTGGTGTCAGCATCGTAGCCGGTCGCACGTCGGATGTAGGACTGGAAGGCCGGCTGGAACTTGCCGAGATCATGCCAGCGACCCGCTAGTTCGGCCCATTCTGATCCTCCGAACGGGGCTGCGAACGACGACGCCAACTCTGCGACCGAGCCTAGGTGCTCGGCGACCGCCTGCAGGCGAGGGCGGCCGTCTGCCTCGAAAGCGACATGGGCGATATACACCCCGTCACCTTCGCGAAGGGCTTCCCCAACGGGTGGCTCTTGCGGCCCGTTACGGCCGGATGCTTCTCCCTCATTCACGCTGAGGTTCCTTGCGCGCGCACAACATGCGAGCCGGCTGCATCAACGGCTCTGCAAGAATAGAGCGGAAGGGTGTGACAGACTTCGGGATAAGCGCGCGCGGTGGGAGACCGGGGAGCTGGCGCACGCCTTGTTAGCAATGTGGGCACGAGCTCAGCTCTTCGCTAGCCCTGCCCTGCACGCCCCGTTGTACGTTCGCCAACCAGGCTGGGCACGGCCGCGCCTCGTCCAGAGACTCCCTGGTCTGTTGCATCTGCCAATACGGCTGCCGGGCACGTGACCGTCTGGGTCGACACGCACTCGGGTGTCTACTGTTGTTCCGGGGATCCGTGGTACGGAAGGACGAGGCGTGGAACCTGCATTGCCAATGCCACGGCCAGAGCCCATGGCTACCGGCTGGCCTGCGGGCGGCGCGGAGGACACCGACCCGGCTCCCGCTTCAACGCGGATCGCGGGCCCAGCCCATGTGAGACTGTCCTGAGTTGATGGACCTGCTCTACCAGCACACCGCCAACACCTACGTCGTCGTCCGAATGCGGAGAGGCTCAGCCTGCAGGACCGGCCGCCTCGGGCCTGGTCCCACAGATAATGCCGACCGATCGGCGCACCGCTGGCATCGGTCGTGCGCAGGTACCACAGGGCGTCTCGGGTTACTCAGACGCCCCTGGGCTCGGCAGGGCAGGCCGAGCCCGGATCGACGCCGCTGCGTTGGATTCAGCAGAAGACAGGATCTACGCCGCCGGGTCGACAGGCAGGCGCTGCGCCTCGTCCACCAGCCCCTCCACCAGGGTGCGCAGCGTCGGGTCGTCCATCGAGGAAACGGCCATGGCCAGTCCTTCACGCGCCTCTGAGGAGTACGTCGCTTTGGCTGACGGCGACGAGACCCACAGGAGTATCAGCCCGCGCCAGAGGAACCGCGGGTTGAGGCGTCGCCCCTTGGTCGCCGGACGCCTCTCACGGGCGCGAGCCGCGATCCACGCCGACTGCTCGGCGAGCCAGCGGCCGAGTTCCGTCTCCATCTCTTCGCACTCCCGCATCAGCGCATCGCTGGCCACCCTCGCGAGTGAGACCATCGACGCACGGCGATTCGACATCGCGCACATGGTGCCTCCTTGCAGGTCTGTCGTTAGGGAGGAGCTTGGCTCCTCCTGACCCGTCATGGGTCAGGACAGGCCTACCGGGCGCGCGCCGGACGAAGGAATCTGGCTCGCAGACTGTGGCGCTTAGTTCGGAGTCGGCAGGACGCCTTGGGACAGCCCGCGATCAGCCGTCAGCAGGGTTCCCATGAACGAGAGCGCACGCAGCTCGCCCTCGCTCAGCGCTGCGAGCTCCTCAGGGCGCGGTCCCCGGAGGACGGCTCCGAGCGCCGTCTCGAACAGCAAGTCGGCGCGTCGGTCGTACTGCTCGTATGTGCGCGCGGTCGCCCTAGGGTCTCCACCTGCCTCGGCGTGTGCGCGCACCAGGTCGGCGCGGCCGGCGGCGCGGATGAGCGTCACGGCTGACGCGAGCTCGGCGAGGGCGAACAGTCGCGGCGCGCGCACATCCCCGTCCGACGCGCGCATCGCCATCTCCAAGCGCATCATGAGGCGCGTGCGCCGCAGCAGACGGGTCAATTCAGTCGTCGTGCGAGCTGTAAGCGGGACGGTCGCGACCCACGCTTCCATCCACGCGACGACCTGGTCGAACCAGAGCTGCTGCTCGAGTCGACTGGCTAGCTCGGCGGTGATCGCGGAGGCGAGAGGTAGCGGGATGGAGCTCTGCGAGGCACCGCGATCGAGCGAGTAGTGCAGGTACGTCGCCAGCCTGGTCACGTCCTCTGGCCACGCCTGCCGGATCGCGAGCAGGCCGGCACCCGGCACCAGCTCCGTCCACGCGACCCCCCGGACCAGGTCGTCGCCCGGCATCGAGTCGCCTGCGCTCACTGCCCTCGCGCACACCATGGCGCGGTCCGACGCGCGGATCTGGTCCTCGATCTCCGGAGGAACGGCGTGCCAGCTGAGCTCGAACGACGACGTGTTGATCAGCTGGCGGAGATCAGCGGCGATGTTGTACGTGCCGAGTCCACACCGGGTCTCAAGGGACTGACTCGACTCGGTGTCCTCCTCGGCGGCACCTTGCACCTGGTAGGGTGCGTTCAGGGCCTTGATGAGTCCGCGGAAATCGAGGTCATCGACGAGCTCGCTCAACTCCTCCGTTGACCCAGCCAAAGCCCGCAACGCGTGCTCCCGCTCCTCCACGGTGAACCGGGGGTCGAGACCTCGCCGGAGCAGACTGGAGAATCGGTCGTAGCGCGCAGTCGGGGGTCGGTAGCTCATAGCCGAGCCTGGGGCATGAGGTCAATATCGTCCGGCGTGACGATCGCGACGGGATCCCCACCCTCTTCCAGCGCCCTGAGAATGGCACGCTGCGCGGCTGTGACCAGGACCTGGTGCCCGGACCTGAGTCCCATGCCGCCCCGCTCCTCGGCGATCATGCGTGCCACGACCACGTAGGTGGACTTGAGCACCCTGAGCTCGATGCCCAGCTCTCGGGCGAGAGGACTGACCACGGCATCGACGGACTCGTCGCTGTGCTGCATCACCTGCACGAGCTCATGGACTGTGCGCGGCGGCAGGAAGACCCGGTCCCGCAGCCGCTCCGCGAGCTCGCGAATCAAGCCGTATTCAACGAGGTCAGCCGTCGTCGGGGCTCTCACCTCCGCCCACGGCGCGTCGGAGAACGCACCCGCGCACACGATCAGCATCTTGCTTGTGTCCACCACCAGGGATCCGGCGCCCCCGACGATGGGAGTCCCCCCCTGTAAGAGGCCCAGAACACACGATTGCATCCCCCAGCGCTTATCGAGCGACACGCCGTCAACGCCCTGTGCGATGCGGATCTTGTCAATTTCGTCCAAGACCAGCACCGACCGCCGCAACGCCGCCTTGTCAGAGCCCGCACTCTTGTACATGGCATCGATCAGGTCTGGCACATTGAGACCTCGGTAGCCCGTCTCCGTCAGGCCCGTCGCATCCTGGATGAAGACGGGAGCACCGACCACTTCCGCGATCGTCCGGGCGATGTAACTCTTGCCTGCCCCGCTTCGCCCGGAGAGCAGGAGCCGTTGGCCGACGCCACGGCGATGTGCGAAAGCGATGAGCGCCAGACGATCGATGATTCCCGGGCGGACGATCTTCGGCGCGAGTGCGTCGCGGATTCCGGCATACTCCGCGCGGGCACGCTCGACCGGGTCGTCCTCGCGCACAACGGCGGGGTGCTCAGGCGGCGCGCTGGGCGTCTCTTGCCCGGTGGTGTGCAGGCCGTGCCTGACCAGTTCCGCGGCCGTACATCCGTCGGCCTCGACGATCGCTGGCTCCCACCCGCACGCACGCAGCGCGCCGGCGAAAACCGCCTCCCATCCTTTCTCGGCATACCGCCGAAGCACGGTGCGCGCGCTCGGCACGCGAGCCTTCGGAAGGCCGCGGGGGGCAGTCGGAGTGCCCTCGATCCTCGCGTGCAACAGGTACCGCGCGACGAGCCACAGGGCATCCAGATCCGGTAGCTCGACCTCGTCGTCACGGATGAGCCGAATGCCGCACGTCGCCCGCACCTCGCGGACGTTCCACGTCGCCGGGAGAGACAGCAACCCAGGCGGCACGATCGCCACCTCGCGGAGGCGAGCCATAGAGGATCTCCCGACTTCGGCCAGCAGTCTCGTGGCAGCCTCGTCGAGGGCCTTTACCTGTGCACCGAGACCTGCCAGTGCTCCGCGCACACTCGGCGTGAGCACGATAGAGAGCACATCGATGAGGTCCTCCGGCCTCACCGCCCGGCCTCGGGCGTGGGCCAGAAATCGGGCAGCGAGGAACACGCCTTCCCGTCGTGGGACAAAACGAAGGCCGGCCGTCTCCCGCACGATGTCTCTGCAGACCGGCACAGACACCGACCCAGCCGCTCCCTCGGCGGCGAACGCCAATGCCAGAGCCAGAGTCCGCCCACCGCGACGGCCCATCGCGACGAATGGGAAGCAGCCGTCGGCCAGGAGGGGAGGGAACGTCGGTCCGCTCCGTTGGGATTCGGTCTCCGCGAGATCCTGCTCGGTCACGGCGAATGCGTACTCTGCGGCGCACCCAGTGGCCCGCCACAGCCCGTCCAGCGGAGGATGTGGACCGAGCTCGTCGATGAGGCGCTCGTACTCCTCGTCCGTGAGTCTCCGGAGGACTCGGCGCAGCAAGCTCGCCAAGCCGGGTCGCTCATCGGCCACCCGCGGCGGCAGCAGATCGTCACGCTGCCTCATGCGTCCGCTCCTCTGCCTCTCGCTCAGCCAGGAACCGCGCCACGGCAGAATCGACGAGGACGTCCTCCGGACGCACTGGCCGTACGAGCTCGAGGCCTTCGCGAGAGCGCACTCGCGAGAGAGAGACGTACGTCTGCCCCGGCGCGAACGCGCCTCCGGCGAGGTCTACGCGCACACGATCCAGGGTCAGCCCCTGACTGCGATGGATGGTCATCGCCCACCCCAGGAGGCATGGAAGCTGCGTGTAGCGACCCATGACCTGCACGGCTGGCGGTCGGGTGCGTGGACCGTGCACGTATCGCACTCGCTCCCAGGTCACTGGCACCACCAGATGTTCCTCGTCGTTGCCATCCGGGCGCACCAGCACATGCTGCTCACCGCAACGTGTCACCGTGCCCACGGTGCCGTTCGCCCATCGACGCTCCACGTCATTCCGCACCATCACGACGCGAGCTCCCACCCGTAGTTCGAGCGCCTGCGGCACGGGCAGCTCTCGTCTGGGGAAGGCTCCTTCCACCGTGCCCCGGTACGTGACGCTGCGACCGGGCAGCGCTTCGAGTCGCCTGCCGTTCTTGGCAGCGGCAGCCTTTCGAGTGGTCGTCAGCATCAAGGGCGCATCCTCTCCTCGCGCGGACGCAGGGCGCACGAGGTCCTGCAGGACCCGGAAATCCGTATTCGCGAGATGGCCCGTCCGCATGCGGGACAGGAGGCGCGCGAACGCCGGATCGCGCTGACGGTGGATCTGATCGAGGGGTGCGACGCGGAGAGGGACGCGGTCGAAGACCTTTGCGTGGAAGAACCACGCGCTGGCGTACCCGAGCGCACGACCGGCTGTCGCTTCGGTCTCCGTGACCACAGGAGCCAGCTGGTAGGGGTCGCCGACCAGCAGGAGACGGGCACCCCCAAACGCGGCACCAGAGCTCCGTGCGCGGCGGAGCAGCAGATCCATCGCATCGATCACGTCCGCGCGCAGCATGGAGACCTCATCCACCACATACACGTCGGCCGCTGCGTACATCGCCAGCCGATCGGGCTGGGAGAGGTCTCCGGGCGTGATGATCCGTGGCGGCAACCGAAAGAACCTGTGTACCGTCTGCCCTCCTATCTGCAGAGCGGAGATGCCTGTGGACGCCAACACAACTGTGCGCACGGAGGCGTGCTGCAGAAAGAGCTTCAGGAGAAGGCTCTTTCCCGTTCCAGCGGGGCCCGTGAGCAGCACGGGCGCGGTCGACGTTGTGATCAGGTCCCAGGCCCGGCGCACACTGTGCGCGCCAGGGCGTGCCAGCCACTCACCGATGGTGCGGGGCGCTGACCCCACCGCGGCAACTGGCACAGGCCTGGGCGTGGCCAGCCGAGATCCGGTCGAGTCCATGCTCGTCGCTCCGGGTCGATGTCTCGGGATCCGGCCACCCAGTGCGGCAGGGTGACCGGTCGACTCGAGCTCTCTCTACCGGACCGCGGCCGTAGGGAGGAAAGTGACCGAGGAGGGCTTCCACGCCGAAGCAGCGTGACGCCGCCACCGGCCAGGCACGTGGACGCCACCGCATGACACCGCGCGTCCGCTGGGCTACATGGCCATGACCGTGAACGTGTGCGGTATGCCGCTACGCCCCAGCCTTTCCGAGTGGAGCGGTGTCACCCCCGCCGCGCCCGTGAGCGCTGACGCCGGAGGAGTGGATCAAGCGACGGAGACATGATCGCCTTCGCGTCTTCCCAGTCATCGAGACAGTGCCAGACAGACTCGTCGCTCGGGTTCGCATGCCAGGCGCGCAACGCGCACGGGAGCGCTGAGAACTGCAGCTCCATGAGCGCGTCGAGGAGCTTCGCGAGCCGCCGTGTCTCCCAGGGGTCGACAGCTCGTGCGAGGTGTCGTCTCAGGCGCGCGATCGTCTCTTCGATCTCGGCTTTCGCCTCAGCGACTGCGCGGGTGGGGTCTCGGGTATCCATGGTGCGAGGTTGGAACAGGGTCCGAGCCGACCGCCACCCCTGATTCTTGATCGCGATGAGTCGGACCCGGCGCTGCGCCCCGAGGGGAAGACCGAATGGCGACCGACAGGCCTGGCCCAACAGTCCTCGTCGCCCAACGGAAGGCTTAGGAGCGGACGGTGCCGCCTACGTCATCAGTCGGTCATGGAGACGAGGAGATGCCCCGGGTTGAAGCTGCTCGCGCTCCTGCGGCCGTAGACTTCCATGACCTGGTCCAGGCTCGAATGATGGAGGAGTCGCGCCGCCATCTCGGTCTGCCTGCGCGCGCACCAGAACCTCGCGAAGAGATGGCGAAGGCGGTGCCATGTGACAGGCGTGCCGTTGCCGTATGCGACGAAGAGCGGGCTGGCATCGATCTCGTGACGCGACGCCCATTCCTCGACAGCGGTGCGCAGCACCGAGCGGGGCACAGCACCGGAGATTCCCCCCCAATGCCGGTGCGGCTCCTCTCGGCCTGCCACATCCGGCACCCAGAATCGCGTGCGGTTTCCGGGAGCCAGCACGTGCCGAGCATGGGCCACGTACAGGTCGAAGAGATACGGATCATACCTAGACGTCAGCACACCCGGATCCCAATACAAGACGCGCAGATCGCCGACCGCCGAGTCGGAGGCTTTCATCATCCACGCTGGGTAGTGTCCCACGATCGTGCCGCCCAGGTCCCGCCGATGCGCCTCGCGAGTCATCTTCAGCATGGTGCCTGTGCGCAGCGGCACCACCATGTCATCCTGTAGCATGGCGGCCGCACGCACCCGGACGGCCTGCTCCCTGCTCAGGTCGACGTCACCCGACTCGACCACCTCCCGGAAGTCGTCGGCGCCGAGTGCCGTCAGAGCGCATCTCCGCTGGAACTCCATGACCTGGATGAACCCCAGGAATCCGTGTTGCTGCCCGGTGACGAGACACCAAGCCTCGTTCGTACGCTCGGATATCTCTCGCAGGTCGTACGTCACGTTCCTTTGCCGCTGCGTCTTCAGGTCGCTCCGTGCGGCCTTCGCGTAAGACGTGCGCCTCTGCCCATCGACCTTCACACCTGAAGGGGAGTTGGCCAGCTTAGAGACCTGCGCCATGCGATCAGCGACTTCGTCACCCAGATTCTCGAGTAGCGCCGTCCCTTCGCCAAAGGGGCTCGCGATCCTTGCCAGGACGATCATCGTCCTGCGGATCGTCTCCTTCGTCGTGTAGCGCGTACCATGGCGATAGAACGCGTCCAGGAGTTCGACGCTGAGCGCCTCATCAAGGGTCGTCGATGACTCCGGTCCGAAATCCAGGCCTTCGTGCTCCTTCAGGACGCCGAGATACAGGCCCAGGAGGCGCAGGTTGGCCACCAGAGTCGCGGTCTTGTAGGCCGTCCCGGACTTGCCAGAGTGCATACGATGCGCCTCCCTCGGCCACATGTCGCGGGGGGGGATTCCCTCGTCCTCCAGCAGTTTCGGATCCGTCTCCGTGAAGTGCAGCACGACTCGGTGCAGGGAGAACGGGCCCTCTCGCATAAGAGACGCAATCTCCGGTGGAGCGGCCCTCCACACCTCCGCGTCATATCCTGGCAGTCGTGACTCGTCCGGTCGATCCCAGCAGTATGTGAAGGCCAGGTCCTCGACGAACGCTCCGGGGAAGACGCACACCGCCTCTTCCATCTGTCGCTGGTGGCCATCCCATGGGGGACCCTGGACGACGCCGGCTGAGTGTAGTGCCCGGTAGGCCGCACGCACCTCACTCCGCCGTGCCGGAGACAGCGTGCCCGTCGTCTCCCACTGAGCCTCGCAGTGGCCGATCACCGAGCCCCATTCTGATGGGGTGAGTCGGTCGGGCGACCGGTGCGTCCCGTGCGTAGTGCTCACGGCAGCGAGGAGTTCGTACACAGCCCATTCGCACCGGGGATGGCCTCTTACGAGCGCACTCCAGCGTCGGTGAATGTCCGCCCATGCCGTGGGAACGGGACAGTACTCCGGGTCATGCCGCCGAGTGGACGTAATGAGTTGATGAGTCGCCGCCAGGTCCATCACCGTGCGCGCGTCACCGACGTGCTGGGCGGTGCCGCCAGCTGAGCGAACGATGTCGAGAATGGCCCAATCGCCACGACCTCCGACGCCGGCCGTTGGATTCCAGAGCAAGTGCTCCGAACCCACCCGTGCGTTGGCCTCACCCTTGGGCAGGTCCGGGTGGAGGTACTGTCCTACCTTGTTGAGCGCCGCCCGCCCCTTCTCGAACTGCGACTTCGTGAGCGTCAGAACCTGACGGCTCTCCGTCGTCAGGTTCCGTCGTCCAGGTTTGCGCACGCTGGTTTCGTCGACGGCCCCTTTTGCGAAGCCGAGGACGTCAGCCAAGCTCACCGAGTCCAGGCCGCGTGCGCGGTACTGCCGACCGAATCGGAGAATGGTTCCGTCCGCGAGCATTTCCTTGAGGGGCGCGCGCTCCACCCGGAGCCATGGTATCTCAACCTCGATGTCGAGCTTTGAAGCCATCTCCTCAACCTCCTGCCTGAGCTCAGCGAGCGTGAAGCCCGGCCTATTCGAGAGTAGGGCTGTGCGTGTGAGTCTCCGGGCTGCGATCAGGACGAGGACGCTGAACCTTATCTTGTTGTGAAGCATGACGTTGGAGGGTCTCTATTTGCCCTTCCCCAGCCACGCTTCGCACGGTCCTGACGTCGAATGTCACCCTGATTTCTGCCGTTGTGTGGCACACCCTACCGGGATTCGGCGGCTCAGGGCGGTTTCGCGATTTCTGGACTCCCCGGTTTAGAAGACCAGCGGTTCAGAAATCGCGATATGGAGTGACGGAAGGCGGACTAGCTTGAGATTTGGGCGCTTCTGGGGTGGGTCGGCCGTGTCGGGACAAATAGGGATGTTCCCGGCGAGGCCTGGTCGTGCCCGAGATGCCCGAGAACCCGCACCGCAGAACGAGGAAGTGGCAATCTCGATTTGTCGGCATCGGGTGTATGGGCTGGGCAGTGGTGGGAATCTCTATAGTCTTGCAAGTGCGGCGAGACCGCCCACAACCCCCATCCCCTCGTCCACACCAGAGGGTGGCTCTCGAAGCCCTCAGGGAGGGTCAGCCAGATGGGAGACGTTCTCCGGGGGTTTTGAGGCCGGTAAGCTGTCCGAGTAGCTCGACCCGCCAGCGAGCGTCGCACGCCACCGCGGGGATGTGCCAGCGGCGGCCATCGTACCGGGGGAACCCGGGTAAGCGACCACCCCTCCCTCTCGTCTCCGAGATGCCCGCGCACCTGCGTCGGAGTGACGCTCAGGTCCGCCGCCGTCCGCCGGCGCCCTCCCGTCGGCTCCCGCCGTCCTGAGCGTCCCGTTCAATCGCTGCGAGGCACTTCAGGGCGCAACGAGCGACGCGGACACGACGAACCACGGTGCGAACGAGTGCTTGCATCGCTGCGCCGGCCGTGCGGGTTGTGGTTAGGTCGGCGAGGCGAGCCACGCTGGAGGAGCGACGCCCTTCCGGGTGAGCTGGGACCCATGGTCTGCCCCGCACATCCGAGAGCCCTGCGACGCCAGAAGGTTAGTCGCGGCCGACGACAAGGTGGGGTCTACCACCTTGGCCGACCTCACAGAGGTGTGCTCGACCCGGAACATCGATGTCGGGCGGCGGCGCTCCCGACCACGCGTCGGCGGTGAGCATTTCTAGCCACTCCCGTGGCTCATCCACCCACTCGTTGTCGAGCACCACGCCGACGGGTGAAGGATTCGACGTGTCCCTACCTCTTAAGGGACCACGCCAGCCCCCTCGTGCTGCTCAACCGCCCGGTCAGACGCACTGTTCTGCTTGTGCCTCGCGCACACGGAAGTCCGCGCGAATGCGACATGCCGCCCCCGCGGCGGCGGTCTGTGCGTCCCTCGGCCTCGGTCAGCTGAGGAGGGAACGCGATGCCGTCACGTCTGTGGTGACATGTCTGCATACGCGGCCTATGGAGACGTGGCTCCGGGCGACGAGCACCACTGGAAGTCTGGCCCGTCGACGACGAGGACGGAGTGCGCTGCAGGTGCGCTGTCGGTCATTCCAGTGCACACCCGCCACACACGCTCGGGGAGCCCGGGATGCCCGCACCAGCTCGGGCGTGCTGGAATGGGCGCGGTGCTCCCGTAGAGCTCGCGAGTGGCCTTTGGGTACCGCTCGAACCCTGGGTCTGGCTCGGAGTCTGTCGATGCGCTATCAGAGCGCGGGTCGATTCCTGCAGCCACCGCGCCGGGCACGCGAGCAGGTCGGCAATCAGGTCCTCGGAGACCGGCATGACGCCAGCCGGCGCCGCCTCGACCATCCCATCGATGACGTTCGCGACGATGTCCCACGACCCCTGGGCAAGGAGTTCGCGCAGATAGTCCGCGATGAACTCCTGGAACTGGGGGCGTGGCAGCAGGAGCGCCATCCTACCAGCTAGCCGTGGGAGCATGCTCCAGTCGAATCTCTCCGCCAGTGCCGCCTCGGCCGTGCGGCGGATGTCGGCGGTGGTAATCAGGAGCGCCACTTCTACCATCGGTTCCTGCGTCGTGTCGTAGCCCATGTCGCTCTCCGGCAATTTGGGTTGGGTTGAGGCACCCTGGATACGCACGAGAGCCGGAATGCGTTTGACCCGGAGCTCGTGGACAGCGTATTGGTTCGACCAGAGAGGGCGGCGGCCAAAAGGGTCCTCCGGCCCGGGCGGCCTGTTTCGTCTCGCGTCGAGCGGCAACGCGACCATCTCCGATGGCCCAGTCGATTGCTGGAGGCACGTCACGCGCACGCCGACGCGTGAGCTGGCCGGGCGTTCCGGGGTGTGCCCGCAGCCAGCGCAGCATCTCCTGGAATCGCTGCATCTGGCGTCGGGCTCGCTCGATGCGGCGGTCGCGAGCGGCATTTTGTACGGGGTTTGCCTCTGCTGTATCTACCATCCTTCGGAAGGACAGATGGTCGACTAGGGGTAGAGAGAAAGCGGGTACAATTTCTGCCCCTGCCTCCCCGCACAACCCCGCGACGGGCCGGGGTCCGGGGTCCCCATAGGCACGGCGAACCTCACGTTCGCTGTGCGCCGCTGTCCGAACCCGGCCTGCGCCGCTCTGCGGCAGCGCCCCAGCCTGAGGTCCTGCCGCACGACTGCCGCCCCCCCCTCATCAGCCGCTCGCTCCCGGCGCCCTGCTCAGGGACGAAGGAAGAGCTCTCGCCGTCCGGGCTGGAACGCATGAGGCAATGACATCCAGGAGGTTTCCCGGGGGGGTACCGGCTTTCCGTCGAGGTCCGCTAAGGTGTGCGCTCAAGCGACGACCACGAATCAGCTGCCCTCACTATGGAAATTCAGGACTACCTTCGGCACCCGCGCCTTCGGCCCCTCTTCAGGTTCCTCGACTTCACCCTCCCTGCAGGCCAGTGGATGGTTCTGCTAGGTCTCGGGGCCGGCCTGACGGTTCGCGAGCTCCCATCCCTCCCGGGACTCAGCAATCCCAGCCGCACACGGCAAGCCATCAGGGAGCTGGAAACGGCGGGCCGTGTGCGTCGGACGCCAAGCGGCTGGGAAGCCAGGCCAGGTGCAGCACCTGCGGACGCTGACCTCAAAGACCGCATCCGGAGGTGGACCAAGCTACGCCGAGCGCTCGACATGCTGGCCAAGCCGTCGGCGCCTCTGCGCGCACGTGGCCTTGGTCACGTCGCCGACGCACTTGGGCCGGCGTTGGGCGATGCCCTGGAGGCTGTTCTACGTACCGTCGACCGGCGGATGCCAGCCGACCGGGCCGCCCGCAGGAGAGGGCGTCAGCCTGTGCTCGCCTTCGTGCGCCGCAACCTGCCGCCCGAATACGTGGCAATCTCGGGTGGCGGCGACGGACCTCCGCCCGCACCTGCCGACGTCTGCGAGCGGACCATCGAGCGCCTGACCGTCGGTCTGGGCGACACCGAGGCTGCGGAGGTCGAGCGGGAAGTGAGCGGTCTCTATCAGGTGCTCCTCAGGCACGGGGAAGCTGTGCTCGCGCACTGGTGGCAGATACTCGTGGCCCTGTGGGACGACGGCGTCCGAGGTGAGACGCTCCGGCGGGAATGGAGGTTGCGGCTGGAGTCCTACCTCCTGCGCAAGCGACTGAGAGTCTCCAGGGCCTACCGGCTCCCCATAGCCGACGCGCGGAAGCTGAAAGCTCGATTCCCGGTGCCCGACTGCGGCTACGGGCCTTGGGTGGACCATGAACTGACGCTTTATCGTGCCTTCAAGGCCCGTTATGGTGCTGCTCTCGGACCGTCGGTCAAGGTCCTGTGGATGCAGGCACACGAGACGGTGCCGGACCTCCTACGGCGAGACTACGCCTTCGCGACGCCAGACGTGGTGGTCACGGACCGGTACGAAGAGCTTCTCTTCCGCACGGCGGACGAGCTCTCCGGGCTGAGTCGGGGCATGCTGAGCGCTCTGGCCTCCGGGCGCAGCACCAGAGCCATCAAGGCCTGTCGGGGTCGTGAGGAAAGGGAGGCGGCAGCCCGGCCATTGCGACTCGCCGTATTCAAGGCAGCCAAGGCCGCCCGGGACGACCGGGCGCGAAAGCAGACCCACGAGAAATGGGCGGATGAGCTCCTCCGTCTTGCTGCCGAGACAAAGCTCGCGAACACCATCGGCACCAGAGATTACGCGGCCTATGTCATGAGGTCGCGGCAGGTCGGCCGCGGCGGTCGGCGCGTTCAGAAGATGCCGCTCGGCGAAGAGGTCCTGCGCGGCGTTGTGGCTGAGCTCCAGAAGAAGCCCCTCACCCAGGGTCCGGGCGAGCCCTTCCCGGTCGCTCGCATCAAGCGCCCGGTGGATAGGGCACTCCGCCGCATAGGAGGCGCTCCACGGGCGCGCACAGCGGACCGAGAAGCTGCGCTCAAGGCGTTGCAGATGTTCATCCGGCGGCGGGGGCTCGTGACGGTGGCATACCCTGGTGGGTGCTACGAGCCGATGACCCTGGAGGCTGCATCGGACCTAGTAGGGAGGGCCGACGTACGACGTGAGGTCCTCGACGTCGTGTGGGAAGCGCGTGCGCGACTCGCCCTTGAGAGCCGGGGGACTGTGACGCAGCCCGGTTCCTGCGCCTACTCGCAGATGCCCCGAGCCCACGAGACTCCGTAGCCTGTGAAGGTAGGGGGGGCTACCCGACGAGGCACCGAGTCCGGCACTGTGCCTCAAGCAGGGACGGGGAGCTCACGACCGATTCACTGGCGCACCACACCCGAATCAATCGAAGGAGAGAAAGACATGGGGCAGGCTCGCGACTCCAACCCTTCAGGAGCGCTCGGCGACCTGCAGGTGCACAGGCGACGGCGGGAGGCAGGGGGGTGCTACCCCGGCTTCTCTGCCGACACGCGGCATCATGGATGGCGCGCGACTGGGCGTGGCTCGACCGTCACCTTCGTCGCACTCAGAGGAGCTGGGTGAACTTGGCCGCCTCCTCCTTCCACCGCCGCCTCCACACCTCGAAGAGTTCCTTCATGCACTTGGTGTGCAAGCTCCACGGCGTTGGCAGACGACGGGACGCCTCGTCGTGAAATGGACCCAAGGGGTCCGGTCGCCTCGCCGCGACAAATGAGCCGAACCTGACAGCCGGCGAGAACAGGACTCGTTCGGTGGCCGGGCTCCACCCCGAGCCATCCTCGATTGGGATTTCACAACAGCCTAGCCGAGGCGAGAAGAACACCGACCCCGACACCTCCGGATTGCCGCCGCCCAGGGGCTCATCCCATCTGCCCACAACCTGCCGGCGCGTCGAAACGCGCACCGTCAGATGGGATTCGCTGACTTGGAGCCAATACCTGAAGCTCCGCTCGCTGTCGGAGTCGTGCGTCTCGGCATCGTAGCCCAACGCCCCGAGCCGTTCCCATTCCGCGTCCATTACGCAATAGAGCTTCTCCCCGTCAGGTACCGGCGGGAGGTGGCCTCTGCACCCAAAAAAGTCGTTGCGGACGGAGGTCCAGAAGCGGGCGCGCAAGCGGTCCGTCGTCTCCTGGGGGCCCTCCGGAAGCCACTCCAGCCACTCCAACTCACACGTCCCCCTGGCTATATCCCGCAGCAACGCCAACTGCTCCGGCTTGCTCCATCGCTCGAGCCACGTCTGTGCATTGGGTGATGTCCACCACTCGGCCGGTGTGCTCTGCTTCACGCAATCGACGAAATCCAGTACCGATTCGTGAGCGCCACCGAAGTCACTAGCCGGATAGTGCCGCCGCCACGGGTCCGCGCCAGGTGCGAGCATGTCAAGGCAGATGGGCATCGGTGCCGCGAGACCTGACTTCAGGTCGGACACGCTCCACCTCCCGTCTCCGCGCGGCTGAGGACGCGGGCCGTTCCTCGGGTCCCAAATGACAGACGCCATCCCGCGTGCTCTGAGCAAGGCCAGCCAGAACGCGTCGGCCACGTCGCCGACAAGAGCGCCTGCCCACGCTTGCGTTGTGGGCTGCGGCGGAGCTTCATGCCTCCTGTACACATGAAGGCACTTCTCTAGGAAGGTGTCCCGACCGTCCGCCGCGCTGGGGAGCGTCACCGTTCCCGCCACGACCTCGGAGACCATACGAGAGCGCAGGGCCGGTGACGCTCCGACGAGGTCGCCCGCCCTCGCGAGCGCCCGGGGCAGCCGCACCCATGGGAACGTCCTCAGCACAATGCTCCAGAATCGGTCCCGGCTGACTGGGGACCTAGTGTCAGCCGCGTGTGCTCGGGCCTCGGGTGCGCGGGTCGCACCACAGGCCTTGCACCGGAACCGCTGCCTCGGCCCCGTGCGCGTCTGGTAGGTGCCATTGCGCACCCAGTCCGTCGCGCCGCAGCGGCATGGCGCCGGTTCTTCACATGTTGATGCTGGTCTTTCACTCTGTTGATGCACCCCGAAAAGTATCGCAAAGCGCGGGACTTTAGCCATTCGCGAGTCCCAGAGCACCTCTCGTAAGCAAGCCCGAACGCGCCGCACAGGCCTGGCCGCCGCGGCCTGGTAGGGTGGCCCGCCAACCACGGACAAGGCCACTCGACCGAGGGAAGACACGATGCTGTTCGCATTGATGGAGCGCTGGCGGGAGCGGGCCCAGTTGCTGCGCGAGTGCGGCGGGAACGAGAACGCGGCGCAGCTGTGGGAGCGTGCGGCCGCCGAGGTGGAGACCGCCATGGTGCTCTATGCGGATGAAGCCCTGTCGCTCACCGAGAGCGGCCGCGAGAGCGGCTACAGCGCCGACCACCTAGGCCGCGAGGTCCGCACAGGGCACATCGAGAATGTGGGCCGAGAGAACGCTCCGCGCGTGCGCCGGGGCGACCTGCCCTACAAGGCCGGGAGGTTGCGCGGCCGCCTCGTGCCGGACGGGATTCGAAGCTCCGGCAGAGCGCAGATTGCACGGTCCATCGTCGACGCCCACAAGGAGCGCAACGATGGCTGAGCGAACCAAGAAGCGCTGGAGCTACATCGCCGGCCGCCCGGGCATCAACTGGGTCCGGGCGTACGAGGAAGCCAAGTCTGGGATGCTCTACCTCGAGTGGTACGAAGAGGTGGTCCCGGGCGAGGCGCCCAAGCGGAAGCGGAAGTCCCTGGGCCACCGCGACGCCGGGCGGGCGGAGAATGCGGCGGACGAGATGGCCGCCGCCTTCCTCAACGCGGAGGACATTGCCGCCGCCCTTCCCACCCGCGAAGTCACGATGCGCGAGCTGTTTGACAGATACCTGCGCGAGGAGACGCCCCACAAGGGTGAGGGCAAGCAGGGGCACGACCGCCGTGCGGCGCAGCTCTGGGTGCAGCACCTGGGCCGCCGCTTCAAGGCGAAGGACCTC
>Ga0315535_1000671_pt1 | contig 23960 bp, 28 predicted proteins | sample SalMarSW160220MG_2_FD_203092 | JGI IMG/M metagenome (GOLD analysis project Ga0315535, IMG submission 203092) | Salt marsh sediment microbial communities from the Plum Island Ecosystem LTER, Massachusetts, United States - Salt Marsh Sediment SW1602-20 ... | reverse complement strand
AATCGTGGTGACCAACAGTATAGTTGATGCCTCCGTAGGTAACTGTTCGTAGGGGTCGAGTGAAAGTTTTACTCCACTCCAATTGCGGCGCTTGCATATAAAGAAAGGAAACAATCAGTAGTAGCGTGATTAAGAGCGCCGCAATGAGCGCTAATGTTTTTCTTTTCATTGGAACATGTCCTCTTATGCCCTGTTTAATATCGAGCCGCGTCTGCTGTAAAAGCGTTTTTATCAAGGTTTCTTGACCAAAACAAAAAGCAACGCCCACACTCTTAGTCAACATTTCTTGACTAAGTGCTGAACAGCCTATAGGATTCTAATAGCGGATGTATGCAGAAACCTATAGGAGGTCTATCGCCGTATTGGTGTAAAAACCGCTCAATAACATGTTGAAAACAACAAGCGCTCTGCCAGCTTCCTATAGGTGTTGAACGAAAAACGGTTTAGTTAACCATTAACCATAATAGCTTGGAACTGCATATCCTTTTGAGGTTAAAAAAGCCATTCATGCCTACAAATGTGGTTTACAGCTTGATTCTCGACGATGAATGAAGTCCGCTATGCGAACTGGCAGTTTTCGCAGTTTTAAACTGTAAAACCCAACATTCCCAAGCAACGCACCGCTGCCTAAGAAAAATTTGAACCTCCCAGAAAAAAACAAGGTAAAACACAATGCGAAGCAGACTTTACCCCAGCGAATACTTGGCTCTTCTCACGATAAAGTATGAAGTTGACGCGGACAAGTTATTCAACGCCCTAATTTCAGCCTGGGAAAACCGAAAATCAACATGCGAAAACCTCTCCATCGAATGCCGACTAAAACAAAAACACAAAGCAACTTTCCTGATAACCCAAGGCTCAAAAGTCGTGGCACAATTCAAGATTCCCGAAGAATTCCTGTCCAAACAGAAAAACCCCATAAAAGACGCAAGAAAATCCTACATGGACAGCAGATACGCACCCAACAAAACCGAAACAACACAACCACTCCAAATCAAAGACCTACGAGTCGGAATGAAAAAAGTAAACCTAAAAGCAAAGGTCATAGAAATCTCAAAACCAAAATTCGTAGTCACAAGATTCGGAAACCACGCCACCGTCGCAAACGCACTAGTCACAGACAACACCGGAAAAATCAAACTATGCCTCTGGAACGACCAAATAAACACAATCTCAACAGGCGACACCATACAAATACAAAACGCACGCATCTCAACATACAAAGACGAAAAACAAATGCGAATAGGCAAAAACGGCACACTACGCACCACACAAACACCACACCCATAGACAAACTTTATAGTTCTGTTCCAGCTCTGTATTTTTGGCGGTGGGTCTTAGGCGGGGGGATAGGGGTCCCTTGCACCGTAAACCCTCTACACGACGGGCTGACAGCTGAGGCTGAGGCGCAAAAGGCCGCTTGGACCTTCCTTTCCGAAACATTGACTATCCGTCCCTTGTGGCTGGCGGTTAATGAGGGGCTTCCGTAGGGAAGCCAATTTCATGGTTCACCAGGCGAATCCGGCCAGGCTCGGGAGAGAGCAACCTAAGTCTGGACGTTCAGCGCTCAAGGGGGTGCGGGTAAGAGCGTAGGGCTGGAGGGCGCCGGGCGGAGTCTAGGCGTCGAACCACAGTGGCTCACCGCTACTCCTTTACTGCTTGATTTCGGTTTTGCCTTTCCCTAAAAAGCAGTATCAGCGCAGCACCACCTATTTGCCGCCTATTAGGCTCCTAATACTGGTTCATTGCAGAAACCTATAGGAGGTAGGTCCGTATCGGCGCGGAAATTCAACCTGTGCTTCCGCCTTTAAATAAGGGGGGTATAGACTGCACCGAGCACTAGAGAACAGAAGAACACGCAACTGTCCGCTTCAGAAAAACGCAGAACCCAACAGCGAAAACAAACAGTAATAAGCGAATATTTTTATAATTGGGTTCCAACTCCTCATTGGCATGAGGCTTCAAGATGCCCTTAGATAAGAAGACACTGTTAGACGCGGTTAAAGAGGCAAAAACGCAGTCTAAAGAGAAAAAGTTTACCCAATCAATAGAGCTAATTCTGGATATTAAAGAGATAGATATGAAATCTCCAGAAGGAAAAATACAGCAAGTTGTTGAACTTCCTCACGTCACAGGAAAACCGAACAAGATCCTGGTTGTTGCTTCTGGCGAATTAGCGATGAACGCCAGAGACGCAAAAGTAGACAAGGTTATGGAAAAAGCTGACCTTGAATCGGTAGCTGGCAAAAAGAAGGAACTGCGAAAACTAGCAAACACCTACGACGTGTTCCTCTCTGAAGCTCCTTTAATGCCGCTTGTCGGCAGAAACTTCGGTCCAGTTCTGGGTCCACGCGGAAAACTACCTGTTCCGGTTCCACCCAACGCGGACATAGCAAGCTTGATAAAGAAATACCGCAAAACAGTCGTTGTGAGAATGCGCAACCAACCAATCATCCAATGCGCTGTCGGAACAGCCGACATGAAAGAGGAAGAAATAGTTGACAACATTCAAGCTGTTCTAAGAATGTTAGAGGGAAAACTCAAACGAGGCTTAAAAAACATCAAATACGCCTTCATCAAGACGTCAATGGGTACGCCTGTAAAAATTAAACCTTAACAAAAAGAGTGACTGAGATGCCATCCCAACAAGTACTAGAAGAAAAAATCAGCGAAGTAGAAGAAATCAAAGAACTACTCACAGGATACAAGTACATAGCCATCGCCAGCCTACACAAAGTCCGCGCAGCACAACTCCAAGCACTAAAGAAAAACCTCGCAGACAAAGTCTACATGAGAGTCCTAAAAAACACACTCATCAAATTCGCAATCGAAGACCTAAAAAAAGACGACCTCAAAAAACTCGAAAACCACCTCGAAGGATCAAACCTCTTCCTATTCACCGACCTCAACCCATTCAAACTCGCACTTCTGCTGGAACGCGGCAAAGTAACAACCACAGCCAAATCAGGCGACACAGCCGCCATGGACGTCACCATCCCAGCAGGCAGCACCGGACAACCACCCGGACCAATAATCAGCCAACTAAACGCAGTCGGCTTGCCCACCAGAATCGAATCAGGAAGCGTATGGGTAAGCAAAGACACCCTAGTAGTCAGAAAAGGCGAAACAATCAACGAACGACTCGCCGCAGTCCTGTCAAAACTCGGCATCAAAGCAGTTGAAGCAGGCTTATCCATGACCGCAGTCCTAGACGAAGGACTCATCATCAGCGGAGACCTGCTCAAAGTCGACGTTGAAGCCACACGCAAAACCATCGAACAAAACCACAGCGACGCCTTCGCACTAACCCTAACCGTAGTCTATCCAACACCCGAAAACATGGAAGCACTTTTGCAGATCGCCCACAAAGAAGCCTTCGCGCTTGCGTTAACCGCGGCAGTGCCCACAAAAGAAACCATAGCAGACCTCATCAGAAAAGCACACACAGAAATGCTCAGCCTAAACAGCACACTGGAGAAGACAGCACCTAAAGCTTAACCGGCAACCAAAACCCAATTTTCTTGACAAACTCCCATTTATTTGTCGAGCAAACACAGGCTATTCTATTTCGTGAAATTGCTGATCATTGAACTGGCACAGCGCCTGGAAATCAGACAACATCACAAAGTCGCCCACAACCGTCGCCAAACCGTTCTCCTGAGGCTCCAGATTATACCAACCCAGCGTCCCCAAGTTTATTTTCACCCAAGCGTGATAATCATTCCCACTCTTACCTACGACAACGTAAACGTCATCTGAAGAATACCCAGCCGCACGCAGAAGCGAACACAAAAGAACCGCGAAGTCCTCACAGTCACCTGTCCCCAAAGCCACGGTTTCTTTTCCAAACTGCCAATACTCACGAACCCCATGAACCTCCAAGTCACTAACATACTTGATGTGGTCTCCAACCCAGTTTCTCAGCGCAATCCAATCTTTAACTTTCAACGGCGCATTCTTCAGCACGCTGTCCTTCAGCGCAACCAAACTAGGCTCTCTAGGCGTGACAAACAACTGGGCAAGGCTCGCGTAATCACCAAAAGCACGCGGCACATCCGCGCCAAACGAAAACGAATAAGCGTCCACAGAATCCTCGCATGAAGCCTGCAGCGACGCTATGTGCAGTTCGCCAGAAGCCGCTGAAACAGCCAGAGAGTAGTTTGCGCTATCCGAAACCTCAAGCGAGGGAATCAGCCTATTCGCCTGCTGTTCTCCGTCAACAACAGCCACAAGCGTCACGTTCTTCGCCGTCGCGTCTCCAAGGTTTGAAACGGAATACGTAATCGCATAGGAACCTTCGGGCGAGTTGGCTTCGTCCACGTAACCGTCTACTCTCAAAACTGCTCTTGGCGTTACTTCAGGTTCATTTGGTGACAGCCTGTCCAAAATGGGCTCAAAAAACGCTCGCGTGTCTACAAAAAACAAAACAACTACTACCAAAAGTATAATGGCGATTGCCGCAAGCGCTTTGGAACCCATACCAAATTCAACAGTACATGTTCATCCAAACCATATAAACATTCAAGTGCATAGGCGACTCCGAAAAAGCATATTGGGAAGCAAAATACAGTATTAAGTGGTGTTTGCGACGAGAACTTTGGCTGCAGTGTTAATCTTGGCGCTTCTGTTTTCAGCGGCAGCAGACTTGGCTGACCATGCAGCGGCGAACCCTGACTCGGAAATGCCGCCTGTTCTTGCGATGCCTGTGGAATACGTGAACTACACGATTGCGCAGGTTAACGGGACTTTGTGGGCGAAAATCGACGGAACATACCCGATCTACATCCTTTCTGAGCCGGGTGGTGCTGCGTCTTGTGTTCCTGAGGAGTTGCCGATGGTTTACCCCATGCCGCCAGACACAGCGAACATTCATGTTTGGCTGAACGGCACGGAGCTGGCGTGGAGCGACTTTCCTTATGACACGCATCACACTGCCATCGGCGATTGGTCGATGATTTACTGCGTTATTAGCCCTGTTTCAGAGTTTTTCCTGCTTACGATTCATTATGAGCATCCAATTGAGGTGGTTAACGGGAGCAGCCTGTTCCTGTATGACCTTAACATTAGCCCTTATTTGACGCCTTTAAGCAACAGCTCCATAGCGTATTTTACGGTGCGGTTTGAAGCTGCGGTTTCGGATATTCGAGCGTACACCACGTTTACGGATAGTGTTTGGAACCCGAAGGATTTCACGGTCAGCAGTGGGTGTGATGTGGAAACGGTGGCTATTGAGATGCGTTCTGTGTTTGATGAGCCGTTGGCTGGCGATTTGGTGGTGATGTTCAATGATTCTTCAGCACAGGTTCAAGAGCCGTTTCCGTACTGGATTCTCGCTGTTCCATTTTTCGTGGTTGCAGGTTTGCTTGCGGCGCTGGTTTATAGAAGGAAACGCCGTGAGAAGGGTGTCTGAAAAACGAGCGTGACAACTCTTTTTTGCTTGAGATATGTTCGCGCCGTGGGAAACGTTTACCGCGTGTGTTTTGGCTCAACAGGGTCAATTGAGCGTCGGTGTTTGCGGTAGCACGGAATTTCATATTCGAACAGAGGCACTTTTTTCATTCTTTTCTCGCTTCTCTCGCTTTACAGAAGCGGCTGTTTCAGGTTAAAACGGTTTTCACTATAGAAACCATAGACTATATAGCCTATGCACGTTAACAGTTTGTAGCGTCAGGTGAAAAAACGCGTGGTTCGCCAGGAAAAGCAGAGAATTGCCTATTGGCTGGACAACAGCCTTTACTTGAACATCACCAACAAGTGCTCTAACGACTGCTGGTTCTGCTTCCGCAACTTCAAAAAGGGCGTGGGCGGCTTCAACCTGAAACTGGAAAAGGAGCCGACAACAGCAGAAGTGAAAGCCGAGCTGGAAAACGCTTTGGCGCTGAAGCGGTGGGACGAGGTGGTTTTCTGCGGTTTTGGTGAGCCGACTGCAAGGCTGGATGTTTTGTTGGAGGTTGCGCGGTGGCTGCGAGAGCGCTGCGGCGGTTCAATTCCAATTCGGCTGGACACGAATGGTCATGGTTACGTGTTGAACAAGGGCAGAAGCGTTGCCGCAGAACTGCATGCTGCTGGCGTGAACAGTGTCAGCGTGAGTTTGAATGGTCATGATGAGGAGAGTTACGCGGAGAACTGCAGACCAGAATTCACTGGCGGCTTCGTAGCAGTGGTGGATTTCGTCAAAAAAGCGAAAAAAGCTGGGTTAGAAGTGGAAGTTTCGGCGGTGAGAATGCCAGAAGTCAACATGGACAAAGTCAAAGCAGTCGCCGAATCACTCGGTGTGCCCTTGCGAATTAGAGATTACATACCATGCTTCTGGTGAACTGTTGCGATTTTTTTGTCTATACCCCCCCTTATTTAAAGGCGGAAGCGTGGGTTGAATTTCTGAAGCGCGGTTTTTCATCATGCTATTGGTTGTGAAAAGCGCCAATAGGGACCTACCCTCCTCGTTTTCTGCATCGCATTCCTATTAGGATCCAAATAGGCTTAATGTTGCTGCTTAAATTATTAATGCCCGTTTAGCTGTAATATTGTTTCAAGCAAGTGTGCAAGGGAGGTGATGGGAAAGTTGAAAGAATGGAAATGTGTACTGGTTGAGCATCATGACAATGTTGGCAAGGTAATAGAGGAATGGGAAAAGGCAGGCTGGCATCTACACACCTACCAAGCAACAGGAGACGTAGGCATGACGACAGCTTTCGTCAATCACTATTTGCTGTTTGAGAAGGGCACGTAAGACAAACAAGTAGAAGCTTGGGTTTGAGATTAAATTTTAGTGCAAAAAAAGGAAAAGGGGAAATATTTGTCACTTACTCGAATCCGATTCTGTCCAACAGCACGTATCTTTGACCTGTCTGCATGTCTTGCGCGTAGGTGAGGCAATAGTCGATGTTAGAATTTGAGAATGAAATCAAAGTGAGTTTGTCGTCAGAGTGGAAAATTGTCGTTGTGCGCTCGATTACTATCATAAAGTCTGCCTTCGTAATTGAATATGTTTTTTCGGGGGTCATGAACTGGAAATATTTGTCATTAGTACTAATCCTCAGCGCAAAACCGCTGGCGCTCTCGAAACTGTTTTCCCAAGTGCCCACAAACTGTTCCTCATAGATGGCAGTTACGGTTCTATCTCCATCCATGAATATTAAAGCCTGATTTCCAGTGAGATCCTCTACGTCTTCAGGATCAGCTAACGAAGTATCAGTGGTGCTCCATTCGACAAACTCGTAGCTAACTGCTCCAGATGTGACCGTTTGCTTAGCATCAATTGTAACCCAGCTACCTGAGGGATAATAACCTTCACCAGTAACAGCTTCAGCATCAACAGATAGAACTTCTGACGGACTAGTATCCACAGTCAAATAGAAATCAGTTGCATGAACTGGTATAGTCGCGACTACAAGCGTTCCAAATAACAGCATTAAAAGCAAAATTACAAAGCGATTTCTTTGCATCGTACTCCCTATCTTTTAGTTTGAATTACTGTGTATATATTCTTTTGTAGAAGATGATTATAGATCAAAGCTATTATTGTTCTATAATAAAGTTTCACAATCGAGGAAGGAAATTTAAAATTTAGTGCCCCCCGTTTGGGTTTGGGATTAAAATTTAATTTCCTTCCTTCCCAAATAGTAGTTAATAATTTCCGTTTTCATCTTTCTTTTCAACATAAAAACATAAACAATCGTTTTGTTTGAGCATCTTTTTAATTTCCTCAAGCTTTTTGTCATTAAATTGTGGTCTAGTGAACTTGACAATGTGCTCTTTCTTAAGGTAGTTAAAAATAGTCATCCATTCTTTAGTTGTAAAATATCCGCCTCTTCCTCTAACTTTGTCATCATCTTTATCTTGTGGAAAGAAACATTCATAGATGATTACTCTTTTTCCTAACTCAAGCAATTTACTGAAAATCTTTTCTACATCAAATTGGTATTTGCAAAATTTCTCATCCTCACGATGTTTATGTCTCTTGATACATTTTCCATCTCTGAGATGATGCAAAGTTTTGCTGACTAAGACAAAGGAAAATTTACCCTCTATCTTTTCTTTTTCTCGTATACTATCAAGAGCCACCTCATTAAAGAAATTGTAATCGTAAAATCCGATTTTTGTCTTTGTGAACAGTCTGGATTCCAAAATAATGTCTGATGCTGAGTTTGGGAGTTCATCACTTATTCCCACTATTTTGCTCGGCTTGAATTTAAGAGCAATGTAGAGAGGTTTGACAGCGTCCGTTCCAATATCCAAAATTGTTTTTCCGTGTAAGTCGATTTCTTCGTTTATTTTGAATGCCTCTTGGATTTCACTAAGTGCTCTTAGAGAATAAAGCCACGATTCCAGTTCATTGCGAAGATTTTCTAATTCTTTTTCGCATTCTGATAACTGCTTGGTCAGTCTATCATCCAGCCTCTTTTGTTTCTCGGTCAGTTGAAACACGCTCGCATTAGGCATTAATCTGACTTGTTTTAAGAATTTTTGGTCTTTTCAGAATTGATTTATTATGGATTGCTTGGAAGGAAATTAAATTTTAAAGGAAGGAAGGAAATTAAATTTTAATGCCACTCTCTCACGGGCGCTTAATTTCAATTTTTTAGGCGAATTGTTTTTGTCTGCCCTCCGCTTTTATGGTATGTGTAGTGAGAAGAAGTGGCTTTGATTTCGCGGTTTGACCCTTGGCGTTCCAGCATGTGCACGTGCCCGCCTAAACTGACTTTTAACCCTTACACTGGATGCGACCACGGCTGCGTTTACTGTTACGCTTCAAGCTACATCCCCAAATTCGCCGAGTGCAGACCGAAAAAGGGTTTGCTTGAGCGGTTGCGGCGGGAAGCCTCGAAGCTGAAGGGCGAAACGGTTTCCATCGCCAACAGTTCTGACCCGTATCCACGCATAGAAGCCACTGCTGGCTTGACACGGAGATGCCTCGAAATCCTCACGGAAAGCAACTGTCGAATCCAAATTATCACCAAATCCAACCTCGTCATACGAGACGACGACCTCCTAAGTAGGAACCCGTCAACTGTCGCGTTAACCATAACCACCGACGACGCAGAAGTGGCAAGACTTTTGGAGCCAAACGCTCCGCCGCCAGATGAACGGCTGAACGCCGCCCAAGACCTCGTAAGCAAAGGCATTCCTGTTTCGGCGCGGATAGACCCCATAATCCCCTTCGTGAATGATCAACCAGAAAAACTTGTTGCCACTCTTGCAAGCATAGGTGTTAAGCACGTGACAAGCTCAACCTACAAGGTGAAACCAGACAATTGGCGCCGATTTTCCGCTGCCATGCCCGAGGTGACGGAAAAACTGCTGCCCCTCTACTTCAGGCAAGGCGAAAAAATAGGCGGAAACACTCTGCTGCCCAGAGACTTGAGGCTTAAACTCATGAAAAACATCCGCGACTTAGCCACGGCGAAGGGCATGAAGTTCGGCGTCTGCCGGGAAGGCTTGGCGGAGTTGAACACGGCGGCTTGTGACGGGTCATGGCTGCTTAACGCTGCACTGAGGTGAACATAAGGTTATGCAAACGCGAGTCGTGATGCTGGTGGATTTCGACTATTTTTTCGCGCAATGCGAAGAACTGCGGAACCCAACGCTCAAGAACATGCCCGTAGTTGTAGGCGTTTACTCTGGGCGCACTGAGAACAGCGGAGCCGTAAGCACCGCCAACTACGTCGCCAGAGAATACAAGGTCAAATCGGGAATCCCCTTGTACTTGGCGAAAAAGAGGCTGGAAGGCACCGAAGCGGTCTTTCTGCCTGTTGACTACGAGTTCTACGAGCAAATCAGCGACAAAATCATGCGCTTGCTCAGAGGCTACGCTGACAGCTTCGAGCAGGTGGGAATAGATGAGGCTTATCTTGACGTCACGCAAAAGACTCAAGGCATTTACGAAGCAGCAAATGAATTAGTCCAGAGAATGAAAAATGACGTGAAAAAACAGGTGGGCATCACTTTTTCCGTGGGCGTGGGACCGAACAAGCTTGTCGCTAAAATCGCTTCTGACGTGCAGAAACCTGACGGGTTAACAATAGTTAAGCCAGAGGAAGTTCAGCGTTTCTTGGCGCCGTTGCCAGTTAACAGTCTTGTGGGCGTGGGGCGAAAAATAAGTGTGAAAATGGCTGAGTTGGGCGTCAAGACAATTGGCGATTTAGCAAGGTACGATGTGCAACGGCTCGTTGAGGTTTTCGGGAAAAAGCTCGGCGTGTACTTTCACAATGCAGCCAACGGTGCAGACAATGAGCCCGTGCAGGAAACAGGCGAAGCCGAATCCATCAGCCGAATCTCGACGTTGAAGGAGAACACGCGTGACCTGATGGTGGTGCTTGAGAAAACCGACCAGTTAATCGAAGACATCCACAAGGACCTCGTGCAGAGAAACGTGGACTTCAAGCAGGTTGGCGTCATCGCCATCATGACTGATTTGAGCGTTCGAAGCAGATCGAAGACGCTGGAAACCACCACACGCGACGTGGAAGTTCTGAGGCAAGCTGTTCGAGAACTTTTCGAAAAGTTCCTCGGCGAATCTAACCTTGAAATCCGCAGGGTCGGCGTGAAAATCTCGCAGTTCAGCAAAGAGGAACGTGAACAAAAAAAGCTAACCAGTTTCTTCGGCAACTAGCAACCTTTATCTTGCATTTCCTGCTCATTCAATAGTGGTTTTGCCATGTCTTCTGAAAATCAAAGTGGAAAGAAACTGCCGCCTAGGCAAAAGGCGATAAACAGGTTTATGAGATGGGGAACCGACCACCCGGGCATAACCTCGATTAACCCGAAAATCAGCTTAGAAACCTACACGTTAACCATAGACGGCGAAGTAAAAAACCCATTGAAGCTCAGCTGGAAAGAAGTTCTGGCGCTGCCCAAAACGGTTTCCACAAGCGATTTTCACTGCGTAGAAGGCTGGAGCGTGCGGGACTGCCGATGGGAAGGCGTCCGCTTCAAAGAAATAGAAAAACTAGTTAAGCCCTTGGATACGGCGCGGGCGGTCACTTTCGAATGCGCAGACTCTTACACGACTTCACTGTTTCGGGAGGAACTTGCGGGCGACGACGTGCTTTTGGCTTACAGGCTGAATGGGCAAGCGCTGGAAGAGGGCTACGGCTTCCCGCTTCGGCTGGTGGTTCCAAACAAGTACGCCTACAAAAGCGCCCTGTGGGTAGTGCATGTGCGATTTACGCGAGGAAAAGAGCGGGGTTTCTGGGAGAGACGCGGCTACAGCGACAGCGCCGACGTCTGGAGAGAAGAGCGTTTCAACCGCTGAAAAACTCGCTCAAAATGTTTATTAAGTCTTAATACTGCTAATAAGCAGAGAACAGAAGAGAAGGATAAAAAATGAGCCCCACACGAAAAGAAAAACTTGAAACATACACAGACGCTTCTCTTCAACTAGCGACAGAAAACGGCATAGAGATTACTTTGGAAGAAAGAAAAAAAGACGCCGACAAACCCCTTTACCTCAAAAGAATATAGCAAAACGCAATTCCTAACGGCGACCCCAAACTTGAAATCATTTTTATACTAGATTCTCCTCACCATTTAATTTCAGAACATAAGAGGTTAAACGATGCAGTATGCTGAAGCAAAGTTGGGAAGAGTTTTCGTGCTGAGATTGCATGACGGCGACCGACTTCCCGACGTTCTTGAATCATTCGCAGCTGAAAAAAAAGTTTCCACGGCGCTTTGTTTCTTTTTAGGCGGCGCCAAAGAAAACAGCCGAGTGGTGGTCGGTCCCAAAGACTGTTACAACCTTCCGCCAGAACCCATGGTTACTCTCCTCAACGGAGTACACGAAGCCCTCGGCGTGGGAACAATCTTTGCAGACGAAAAGGGAAAACCGAAACTGCACATGCACACCAGCTTCGGAAGAAACGAAAGCACAATTACAGGTTGCGTGCGCTTGGGCGTTGAAATCTGGCGAATCGGAGAAGTAGTAATGTTAGAATTAGCTGGTGCTTCGGCTCACCGGGCTATAAACAAGGAAACGGGGTTTGAAATCCTGGAAATCCGCTGACCAAAACGCGGTTAACCAAAATTGTAGTGCTTTCGGATTCTCTTTTTGATTTCCCACGTGCATGCAAGTCCTTTGGGAAAAACCACGTAGTCGCCTTTGCCGAACTCGACGTTTCCTTCCTGCGTGCGGATAACCGCTTCACCCTCCAGAATGAGACATGTTTCTTGCACATCATACTCCCATGGAAACGCAGACTCTTCTTTTTCCCAAATCGGCCATGACTCGGCTTCCTGGCGTTCTTTTTCCGTAGGTTTCTTAACTCTCGGCTTCATTCATAATCACGCTTTATCTTTTCTTTCCTTCATCTACTTTCAACTTAAATAAAAACGTTGATGGTCAAGTTTAGTCAAATCTGTTATCACTTCCTCAACATCATCGAGAAAGGTTTATGAAAGAAACAGGCACTCAACACAAAGCGAAACAGAGACATCAGGAAATGAGCAAAGCAAAGTTAAAGGCAAAAGGCATTTTCTTAGATTTGGACGGCACCATAGTGGATTCGCGAGAAGCCTACTATGAAGCAGCGCGAACAGCATTCCAAGAAATGGGGCAAAAACCGCTCGAAACAGAAGCTACTCTGGAGATTCCCCGAAGACTTGAACGGAAACAGCCACTCGACGACATAATTAAAGGCGACACGCAAAAGTTCCTCAACGTATACCTACGAACCTACTACTCCATAACAGCGGAGAAAACCAGACCTTTACCAAACGTTTCAACCGCGCTGGAAACCCTTGCTAAAAAAGCCAAGCTCGCCTTGATCACCATGCGCCGGGTCCCAAAAGAAAACATCATAAACGAACTAAAACACTTCGGCATGGCACAATACTTCACTTACATAGTGACCGCTTTGGACACGCATAAACCGAAACCTTCACCCGAAGCGCTGATAAAATGCGTAAAAGCAATAGACGTCCAAATATGCGACTGCATCATCGCCGGCGACTCAATCTCGGATATAAAAGCAGGAAACGCGGCGGGCGCAAAGACCGTGGCTGTTCTGTCAGGACTGTTCTCCCGCGAGGAACTGGCCAATGAACGCCCCGATTTAATCTTGAAAGACATCACGGCGCTTCCAAACTTCATAGAATAACAGATCAGTTCATGGGCGAATCATATTTCTGAGAACGAAATATTGCTGAAAACCGCCTAAAGCAGTTATATGACCAAACAAAATAAAGTTTAATATAAACCTCCAACTCTATGTAACGTGGAGAAGGTTTCAGAGCGGAGATTTCAAATGAACTTCCTAGAAATAATGTTAGGAGAAAAACTAAAAGAATCGGACTCTGCCTTAGACGTGACCGGCTCAGACCGCAAAGTTCTACAAGTAGCCTGCCAGGACTTCACAAACTTCCTCAAATACCATTGGAACCTCATCGGAAAAGAAGCAAGTCAATGCGAACTGGTGGAGAAGCTGGAAAAACTCTTCAAAGAAAACCCAGCGGAACTGGAAGAGTTCCTAACTGTCTGGACTGGCATATGGTTCAAGAAATGGAAAGAACGCGTCAAACTTCTCATAGGCAAACAAAACGCGAATAAGTGGAACAAAGTTACAAAAAACCTCAAGAACGCCGAGACTCTGTGGAAGAAAGTTGAACGCAAACAAGAAGTCCAAGAGATCGTGGTAGCTACACTCATAAAAAACGGCGAAATCTGCGGCACCGAAATTCTTTCAGAGAACCTTCTAAAAATGGAGTTCGGCGAAAAACGCGTGAGACACCTCAAGGACAAAGAACGACTCTTCACCGCCGTAAACAACTCCCTAAGGAAGGCACGAGAGATGGCTCAAAGCAGAGGCCCCCTGATCTTCGTGAAAATCGACAAAGGCTACTACGGCACAGTAAACCATTAAAAGCAAAAAGCTAACCACTCTTTTTTAGACACTAACCTAAAAGGGTAAAGAACGTGAAACCCAGAAAGCATTATTGGTTCTTCAAGCCACTCTTTGCTTTTGAAGAGTTTTTGTCTGCCACGCGTATTTCCTTATCGTTGTAGTTTCTCCGTAGCCACAGGCTGCGCACCGTTTTTTGCGCACATGGTAAGCGCGTCTTCCGCAACGCCTGCAGCGTATGTGCACGACTTTGCCTGAGCGCTTGCCCATCGATGGTGTGCCTTTACCCACTGGATGTCACCTAGGCGGAGGCGAGATAAGAACTACGTTGTCTCCTCGGACTATTATTAGCCCCAGTTTTTTCGTGTTCTCGATGTTCGTGGTGTCGTCTGTTTCTTCCAAAACAAGATTTAAGTGCTGATCGAAACCCTTTAGCCGTCCTCTCAAGCTTTTTCCACCCTTTAACCGGACGAGCACGACTTTGCCGAGGTTCTGTTCAAGGATTTCCGTTGTCATTTCGCTCATTTTTGCATCCTCATGTGCCTTTATGCATGTACTACTTGAGCTTTTCACATTTAAACCTATCTAAGCAATATGGCAAGACTAGCTGTGAGTTAATGCTCTGCGGTGACGGCTTTTTATTACGTTTTGCTTCAAAAAAACTTTTGATAGATGAGAATGTTTAAAAGTATGACACGCGTCATATATCTTATTAAACCCTTGGAGAAAGAGCATTGGATAAGAAAATTTTGAATATTGCAATATTAACGGCAACTATTGGATTGTTGCTGTTTAGTTTGACAGCTTCAGTTGCTAATGCACAATGGGTTGTTCAGATTAATGGAGCAGTTGATAACCCCTTTAGTTTTACATTGGAGGATTTTGCGGCAATGCCACAGACCGAAGTGAGCGCTAGCCTCTTGTGTGATGGCGCATATGTTGCTGGTGGAGTATGGAGGGGAGTAAAGTTGAGCTATTTGCTCGAACAGGCTGGATACCATAGGAACGCTTCATCAATTGCCTTCTACGCTCAAGATGGGTACTCTTCAAATCTTCCGCTCATTGCTATTCAAAACGATAATATCATTGTTGCTCACGAAATTGACGGTAAGCCTCTCTCAGAGACGCTGCGTTTAGTCATACCTGACACGAATGGTGAATTCTGGATTGCATTGCTCACTTCAATCACAGTGAGCATGGACCCGTACACGGCACCTCACCAAGACATGAACCCGCCAGCAGCAACAACTCCTCCAGCAACAACCACACCAAAACAAATTCCAACAATGCCGACTCCGCCTGCGCCCTCGCAGAATCAGACAGACACGCAATCAGCAACTCCTTCCGCAGACAGCCAGACGTTGCAGCAAACAGACGTGCCCAGTTCTTCAAATGTGCCAGCAGAATACGGATATCCAATAATACTTGCAGCAATAGCAGCGACATTAACAGCCATTGGCTACATAGCGTATGACCAAAGAAGGAACACAAACAAAAAAGCAGATTCTGACAGCCACCACGCTCAAGCGTAACCGCACCAAAAACGACCCCTATTCTAGATGGGCGCTAGTTGGGATAAAAAGCAGCGGCAAGCCAACTGCCGGCAACGTCATCACCCATAGGTCCACGTTGTGACCTAGGAACCAAGCGTACCAGGGGCTCCAGCCTCCAACACTGCCAGCGATTATCCATAAAAGGTAAACCCCTGCAAAATATAATCCAAGAAGCGTTGCGACGACGCCGATTTTTTTGAAGTCAAGCTCCCGCCATGAAGAAACGCTGAGCGATTGCTTGGTGAAGTAACCTGCATACAAGGTTAGCGCAAGTAAGCCGAAGGTCGTGAATAGGAAACTAAGCATGTTCAGCGGCACTGTAACGTACGCGGTTCCTTTGTACATTACGGCGTAAATCCAGTTGCATGCGTTAGTGACCCAGAAGACCAGTACATAGGAGGTGCCAGCTATCAATGCCCATTTGACAGCCCCAGTTTTTGGTTTGTTGAGATTCAGCTTCGAGTAGAGGATTATTAGAACAACTGGAATTAGTACGCCTTCAAGTAGGCAGGGCAAAAAGTTGGCAACTAAGTTGCCTGCTAGTTGGCCGTAATTGTTAGAGAAGGGATTCTCGCCTACCCCCCAAATGGCCGAGGGAACAAACGTGACGGCGTAGTAGATAGCCTCCAACAACAAGACAAGCTTGGCTGCCATTACGGCTTCGATTTTGCCTATGCTTTTGAAGAAAAAGTATGAGGAAACCGCGATTATCGCTATGAAGCTGGCGACGCTGCGAAAGCCCAGTCCGACAGAACCTAAAATTTCCGTGAGTGCGATGTACCATGCCATACTGCTTGAAAAATTTGAAAGACCGCTGATGAAATGGAAAAGTGTAAATGCGAACCATGAAACGGCAACGATAAGCAGCCCCGCTCTTAACGTAAGATTATCACTCCGCACAGTTAGCCCTCTCTCCAACTGAAGTTATATTCAAGCAAGCGGTAAATAATGTTTTGCTAAAGCGACGGCAGCAAATTTTTTAAACTCAACGAGACAAGTTTTCTTTAGGAAGCGAACGAACATGCAAAGACAGAAATTCACTAAACACGTATTGGCAATTCAACTGTTTGGAGCTGTAATGTTTGCGGTGGTTTGCGCAGCGTATATTTTGGGTTTGCCCAGTGACACAGTGCTGCATGGGGAACTAGCTTTCAGGGTTGTGATAGGTGTTTTTGGCGCCGTTTTATTTGTAGGCTCAATTGTCATGCTAGCTGCTGCTTATGTAACAAGATAACGCGTTAACGTTTGGGTTTGAGATTAAATTTTAATAACAAAGCTTTTATCGATTTCACCTTAACGTGAAGACAACAAAAAGGAGCAGCGGTCATGGTTCAGAAAAATTCGAGAGTCCTCGTGACTGGTGGCGCAGGCTTCATAGGCAGCCATATAGTTGATAAACTTATGGAGGCCGATGCAGAAGTCACTGTCCTAGATAACTTGGACACAGGACAGATGAGAAATATAGCTCAACATGAACAAAACTGCAACTTCCATTTTGTGAAGGGGGATATCCGCGACTTCAGCCTAGTCGAACAATTAGTCAAGGGCATGGATGCTGTTTTTAACTTGGCCGCCATTGCGAGCGTTCAGCGGTCTGTTGATGACCCGCTGCTCGTCAACGACGTAAACGTGAAAGGTACACTAAACGTGTTGAAGGCAAGCGTGGATGGCGACGTGAAACGTTTCGTACAAGCTTCCTCAGCGGCGATTTATGGCGATGCTCAGAAATTGCCTGTGCGGGAAGATTTTAAGCCCATGCCTCTTTCGCCGTATGCAGTTGCCAAACTCGCAGCCGAAAACTATGCCGGAGCCTTCAGCAGAGTTTACGGGTTGGAAACGGTTTGCCTTCGCTACTTCAATGTCTATGGGCCTAGGCAGGCTTTCAATGACTACAGCGGAGTCATAACCATATTTGCGAACGAGCTTTTGGGTAATCAGCACCCTCGGATTTTTGGAGATGGCAAACAAACAAGGGATTTTGTTTTCGTGGAAGATGTCGTGTCAGCTACGTTGCTGGCGTTGACGGAGAAAGGCGCTGTGGGCGAAGTTTTCAACATCGCATCCGGCAAAGCAACAACCATAAAAGAGATAGTTCAGATTCTTCAAAAAGTGATGGATAAGGAAGATCTGAAGCCAGTTTTTGAAGATGCCAAAGAAAGCGACATTCGGCACAGTTACGCTAGCGTTGAGAAGGCTAGGAGGCTCTTGGGCTATGAACCGAAGTTTTCTTTGGAGAAGGGTCTGAGAGAGCTGGTGCGACATGTGGTTAGCTCTGGTTAGAAGCGAGCACGCTTTTTGGTGTGCTTTGTTGCAGGGGCTGTTGCGGCGCTATTTCTGTAGTGGAATTGGTTGTTTTTTGCTGTTTTATGTTGTTTTTTGTTGTCGTGTGTTGTTTTTTGGGGTTTTTGTTTCGGGGTTTTGTTTTTATGGTTTGTTGTTAACGAAAATTGTTATTTAGTGTAAGTGAGGAAGGAAAAATGATGTCGTGCGTGTCTGCTTTGGGTTGAGCATGTGGAGAATTGTTGAGGAGAGTATGCGTTGGAGGAGTTTGTGGCCACGCTTGACGTGACACTGCAAAGGTTCTGGCGTTTAACCTTCAAAAAATTGCGCGTCGAATAGGCAAGGCGGTTATTGCTGCGACGACACATGGAGATTTGTTTGATGACCTCAGCCCAAGCGTTCATGTGCACAAGCGCTTCGGTCAGGAAATCACCCTGAACTATTATCCTAATGAGATAGCCAAAGAATGCAGCCTTACAAAAGAAATGGTGGTTGAGGGTGGCTATCTTACTGATTGGCGCTGTCTCAGCGGATTTCACTATCGTAGCCATCGCGTAGGTCCAAGCCGAGAAATTTACAGATTAAGGCGCGGCAGTGAACTTTGTGGAGTTATTGTGTATTGTTATCCATCACTTAGCTGTTCAGGTAGACGCCTTGTCCTGCCCAAGGTGTCACTTAAAGGACTAAACATAGCTTTGAGCACAATTGGTCGCATTGTGATTCACCCAAAGTACCGTAGTATAGGTTTGGGTACTAAGCTGATCCGGAAGACTTTGCCGAGGATTGGAACGCCTAATGTGGAGATGATTGCGGTGATGGCGAAGTATAATCCGTTTGCTGAGAAGGCAGGAATGAAAAAAGTCTTGGAGCAGAAACCTTCCAAAACAGTTCTGCAAGTTGCAGATGTGCTCACCAGCTTGGGTTTTGACCTGAAGCTTCTTGGCAGCCAGAAACATGTTGCCGAAACGTTGGATAGACTTAGTTCAGAGCAGCTCGGAGAGCTGAAGAACGCTTTCATTAAGCATAGTCATCCGCGGTTCAGGAAGGAAATCTCAGCCACATGCCTTATGGCACTGCAACGGCGTATATTGAAGGCATTAAGAACGCAGATATGGCAAGAATATTTAAGCTCATTAAGATTGTTGGAATGCTGCTTCAAACAAAAGCTTATTTGTTCTGGGGTGAGCAGCGTGAGGTTAAGTGTTCATGATATTCCACCAGTTGTCGAGCCGAGTAATCTGTTTTCGAGGCTTTTTCTTATCGATATTCAATAATGCCAATTCTTTCTTCAAAAGTCAAGAATTTTATTCCTCTGAATGCTTCCTGAGAAAGCATGTTATTATCTTCTAATATTACGCATTCGGTTGGTGCTAAGTCAACGAACTAATGGAAAAAGGCAAATTAAACTCTGACAGATGTTTAAAGCTTGAAACAGAAAAATATATTATTGTTCTATATAACTTGTATAGATGTTTCATGCGTTGCTGTTTAAATAGAACGCTTTGAAAGGAAATGAGTATAAATAGAGCAAAAATCTGGTCAATCTTGAACATTCTTGTCTGCTCCCATCAGGGAGGGATTTGATAAACCATGATTTTGCCTCAAACAGCAATTTTTGAGGAATTAAGTTTGGGAAGTTATAGAAGTAAGTTGGACATCGTAGCGGACATTTTAAGTGTTGTCGGTCAAAACCCTATGAAAACACAGATAATGTATCAAGCAAACTTGAGCTACAAAGTTTTGCAGAAATACTTGTTGAAAATGACTTCGGCGTCTTTGATAAAGTTTAAGGAGGAAGAGCGATGTTATGCGCTCACTTCCAAGGGAAACGAGTTCTTGAAAAATTATGAGAAATATTCGAAAAGCAACAGACGGCTCGAAAAGCAGATGAATGAAATTAATGGCGCCAAGAGAGTTTTGGAAAGGGCTGTGTTTGGTTAAAAACCTGCGTCTTTAGAATAAACTGTTGTTTAATTTGTTGGTGATTTTTGTGATTTTTTATAAAAAACGCTGGAAGAAAACTGCTTTATGCTTATTATGGCTGGTGGTTATTTTTTCTTGGTTTTTGCCGAAATGTTTTTGCATTGATGAAGTTGACGCGAGCACGGCGATTGACCAAGCTGAAGAAACTGTAAATTTGGCGTACACCAGAACTGCTGAAGCTGAAGCTGCTGGGGCGGATGTTTCGTTGTTATTGGACAAGCTTGAAACTGCGGGAGTTATTCTTTCCCAAGCTCATTCTGCGTTTAGGAGCGGTGATTTTGAGAGCGCATTCTCATCTGCGATGACTTGCATTGATGCTGTGGATGACGTCGCTGATATGGCGACTCGTTTAAAAATTGATGCGGAAGAAGCCCGCAGTAATGGATTTCTTTTAACGGGACTCACTTTAAGTATCTTTGTAATTTTGTTTCTTATTTTCACTTTTTTTGGTTGGCGATTATTAAAGCGGTGGTACTTACGCGTGTCTTGAACATGAAATGTTGCATGGAGGTTCGTCAATGCATATTGAAGAAGTGAAATTCCTTTACGTATTTGCGTGCATTATATTACTTTTGGTTGTTTTGCTACCCACCTTCATAGGTTTTTTCTCCACTTCAGTAGATGAAGAGTTTTCCGAACTTTGGGTTTTAGGGTCAAACAGAACGATTGCAGCAAATCCAATTACCATTTCAGCTAATGAGCCTTACAAGGCTTATTTAGGCGTGGGCAATCACATGGGAAAAGTGAAATATTATACGGTTTATGTGAAGCTTCGTAACCAAACCGAGTCTTTTCCTAGTGACACTGGGTTTCCGAGCAGTTTGGAGCCTATATTTGAGTATCGCCTGTTTTTGAAGAATGATGCAACTTGGGAGAAGGAGTTATCTTTTTCTTTTAATGGTGTTTCTTTTGAAGGAAACAATAGTAGTGTTTCTGGGCTCTCTTTCGATGGGAATTTTGTGGATGTGCATAAAGTTGCGGCTTTGGATGCTGAAAAAAGCGGGTTCTTTTATCAGTTGTTTTTTGAATTATGGATATACGATCCCGATTCAGGTTTTGAATATCACAATCGCTCGGTTGGCTTGTGGCTTAACATGAGTAGCTAACGTACTTTTTTGGCTTCTTGGAACGTTTAATATAGATTTCTCTTCCATAACAATTTAAAAGGGAGGACGTGAGAATAAAGCATAGATTGTAACTATTGTAGGATAGCGCGAGAGTTTGGCTTATGCAGGAGAAGGGAGAAAGCCACGTTTTTCCATCTACGTTAGTGTTGGTGGCTGCTTTAAATGAGGAACAAGGCATAGGTCTTACTCTGGAAGAGCTTAAGAAGTTTCTGATTAATCCCAAGTTTCTTGTGGTCGATGGCAATAGTTCCGATCGGACTGTTCATGTTGCGAAGAGTTTGGGTGCGGATGTGCTGTTTCAAGAGGATAAGGGAAAGGGTGACGCAATAGCCTTTGCTCTTAGTCAATTGACAGAAGAATTTGATTATGTTGTTTTAACTGATGCTGATCATACTTATCCTGCAAGATACCTTCCGCAAATGATTAGGCTCTTGGAGAAAAACCCTGAAGTAGGCATGGTTTGTGGGAACCGCTTTAATTCTCATTTACAGTTAGGTGCTATGCGTGACTCTTTCTATTTTGGTAACAGAGCTTTAGCCTTCATTCATAATTTGTTCAATGGAGTAAGCTTACGAGACCCATTAACGGGATTGCGAGTTATCCGATGGAGTATTTTGAAGGATTGGCGGCCGAAATCCGCTGGTTTCGACATTGAGGTTGAATTGAACCATCATGTTGAAAGGCAAGGTTATGATATAGCAGAAATAGAGATAGCGTACAGGGAACGCGTTGGCGAAAAAAAGCTGAAACTTCGACACGGCTTCACAATATTGATACGGATTCTAACTGAAAGAATGTACGAATTTAACAATTTCAATCAAGAGTAGCGTATAAGCTGTTAGTCGAAATTTTTGCAAGGGATTTAGCAAAACAGTTTGTGTTCTATTTTTACATAATGTTTGAGTTATCGCTAAAAATTTGGATATGTTATACATGAGTGTTTATGCGTCTGTGATGGAAAACGTCATACTTCCTATCTATGATCTAGCGAGAGACACTTCACGGTTTAAGCATGTTCAAATTCTTAATCGAAGTCAATGGTTATCCCCGCGAGATCTGGAGCGTCTGCAGAACAGGCAGTTACGGGTTATCATCAAACATGCATACGAGACCGTTCCATATTATAACAGAATATTTAGAAAAATAGGAATTACTCCTGGTGATGTTAGGTGTGTGGAGGATCTGTCGAAGCTTCCTGTCTTGACAAAAGAAGATGTTCGAGCGAATTACGCTGATTTGGTTTCACGCGGTTTTCCTGCGAAGAGACTTGTTTCTTACACGAGCGGAGGATCCGGCGACCAACTCAGGTTCTTCGTTACAAAAGACCAGCTAAGCTGGGAGATCGCAGCCGAATTCAGAGCATACGGTTGGGCAGACTACCGTCTTGGAGACACTTGTTTTCTGTTTTGGGGTTCGCCCATTGATTTGGGTAAGTACAAGAGTTTTCAAAAAAGATTTTCGATGAAACTTGAACGTGTTTTAATTATTGACACTTTTACGTTGACGAAAGAGGCTTTGAATAGGCAAGCCGCTCTGCTCGTTAGCCACAATCCACACGTTGTGAGAGGCTATGCTTCATCTGTTTATTTGATGGCCAAACATTTGATTGAGATTGGATTAAATTCTGTTCGTCCGAAAACTGTTATTACAACGGCTGAGTCTTTGTCAGGTTCGATGAGGGCGACTATCGAAGAAGCTTTTGGTTGCCAGGTTTTTGATTATTATGGCAGTCGAGAAGTAGGGGGTTTAGCTGCTGAATGCCCTGAGCATTCAGGATACCATATCTCCGCCGAAAACGTGGCAATGGAGTTCGTCAAGGACGGAGAGCGCGTTTCCCCGGGAGAGAAGGGCATGGTTTTGCTGACGAGTCTTCGCAATTTTGGGATGCCCTTAATCCGTTATCAAATAGGGGATGTTGGTATTCTTTCTGACGATGTTTGCAGTTGTGGACGGGGACTGCCTTTGATGCGTCAAATCCAAGGGCGCGTGTCTGATTTTGTGGCTATTTATAATGATCAATTGAAACAAATTGTTCCAGTGGGTCCAATTTACATAATTCTTAACAATGCAATGATACATGTGCCTTTGCGGAGTGTACGTCTATTTCAAGAGAGTCTCAATAAATTTGTGGTGAAGGCAGTTAAGGATGAGAATTTTTCAGATAAAGATACTGACAAGCTGATTGAGTATATGCGTTCATACTTAGGGTCAAACGTTGAGGTTACAGTTGAATTTGCGGATTTTTTGCCGCCGGCGCCTAGTGGGAAGCGTCCTGCTTGCATTTCACGAATAAATCCGTTTGAACAATAATTCTTTGAGTAATGGTCTTGGAGGCTTTGTCTTGAATAAAACGAAATTGAATGAGTTTTACGTGTTGATGGAGGGTCGTTATGGGTTTATATAGTGCGGTCATGAGGAATGTTACGCTTCCGCTTTACGATTTGGCAAGAGACACTTCTCGATTTCAGTTTGGCCGTGTATTGAACAAAACTCAGTGGTTGCCGCGCAAGGATATTAAAAAACTGCAGAATCAAAATCTACGACTTTTGATTAGGCACGCTTACGACACGGTCCCCTATTATAACCGCATAATGAAGCAAAAAGGTGTCTTCCCTGATGATGTTAGGTGTGTTGAGGATTTGATGAAGCTTCCTGTTTTAACTAAGGAGGATGTTCGGGAGAATTCCGCTGATTTGGTTTCGCGTGGTTTCCCTGCGAAGGATCTTGTTTCTTATACGAGTGGGGGTTCTGGTGATCAGCTTAGGTTTTTTGTTACGAAAGATCAGCTGAGTTGGGAGATCGCAGCCGAATTCAGAGCATACGGTTGGGCAGACTATAAGCTGGGTGATAAGTGCTTTATGTTTTGGGCTTCACCAATCGATCTTTCCAAGTATAAGACCGTTCAAAGACGGGTCACCTCAAAACTTGAACGCGTATTTGTTGTTGACACGTATATTATATCTAATCAAGTCTTGGCAAAATTTGCTTCCTTGTTGCGTGCGAGACATCCCAAAATCATTAAAGGATACACTTCTTCAATCTATTTGATGGCTAAGTACTTGGTTGACAACGGTATAGATTGTGTCCGACCAAAAGCGGTGATAACTACTGCTGAGACGCTGTTTGGTTCGATGAGGGCGACTATCGAAGAAGCTTTTGGTTGCCAGGTTTTTGATTAT
>Ga0315535_1000670_pt1 | contig 23983 bp, 26 predicted proteins | sample SalMarSW160220MG_2_FD_203092 | JGI IMG/M metagenome (GOLD analysis project Ga0315535, IMG submission 203092) | Salt marsh sediment microbial communities from the Plum Island Ecosystem LTER, Massachusetts, United States - Salt Marsh Sediment SW1602-20 ... | reverse complement strand
ACGCGCATCGTGGCCGACGCCGAGGCGATGGATCTGCAGGCGATCGAGGTCCTGGTGGCCAACAGCGGGGAGCTCATTCCGGGGATCCTGCGGCCGGCCCGGCGGATCCATCCGGCCGATGGTCTGCTCGACCTGATCGTGGTCGAGGGCCAGGGGATGGTTGCGGCGGTCCGAGGTGGGATCGAGGCGATCATGCGACGCGGGACGGGTCGCCAGGGGAGCGGCCACGCTCGACGGCTACGGGCGCGCTCGATCCGTGTCGAGGGCGCCGCCGCGACGCCGATCGAGGTCGACGGCGATCTCGTAGGCGCCGCGTGGTTCGAGGCGGAGTGTCTGCCGCGGGCGCTGCCCGTGCTCGTTCCCGACCCCGCCGGGCGCTGAGGCGCCCATTCACCCAGGCGGCAAGATCAGCCCGAGTCCTCGGTCGGCGCCTCGCTCCGGCCGCGCCGGCCGGCCCGGCCCGTCACGACCGGTAGACTCATTGGGTGACCACCGTTCCGTGCGGACCCTCGCTCGATCCCGAGCAGGTCGACGGCGTCAACGACATGGACCCGGAGGCGTTCCGGGCCGCAGCGCATGCCGTCGTCGACCGGATCGCCGACTACCTGGCGACCGTCGAGCGCTACCCGGTCCTGCCGCCCATCGAGCCCGGCTCGATCGGTCCGCAGCTGCCCGCCACCGCCCCCGAGGATCCGGAGCCGGTCGAAGCGATCCTGGGGGACCTCGACCGACTCGTCCTGCCCAACGCGACCCACTGGCAGCACCCCGGCTTCTTCGCCTACTTCTCGACGTCCGCGTCGAGCCCCGGGATCCTCGGGGAGATGCTGACCGCAGCCCTCGGCCAGAACCCGATGCTGTGGCGCACCTCGCCCATCGGCACCGAGCTCGAGACGGTCGTCGTCGACTGGCTGCGCGCCGCCCTGGGCCTGCCTGACACCTTCGGAGGCATGCTTACCGACACGGCCTCCACGTCGACGCTCATCGCGCTCGGTGCGGCACGCGAGGCCGCCGGGCTCCAGGCGGCCGCGGAGGGCCTCGCCGGCCGCGCCGAGATCACCGCGCCGCGCGTCTATGCGTCGGCGGAGGCGCACAGCTCGGTGGACAAGGCGTGCATGACCCTGGGGCTGGGGCGATCGGCGCTGGTCAAGATCCCCACCAACGCGGACTACGAGATGGATCCGGAGGCGCTCCATGCCGCGATCGACGAGGATCGAGCGGCGGGACGGCGGCCGGTGGCGATCGTGGCCACGATCGGGACGACGTCATCGACCTCGGCGGATCCGGTGGCGGCGATCGCCGACGTCGCCGCGGGCGAGGGCCTGTGGCTCCACGTCGACAGCGCTTACGCGGGGGTCGTGGCGCTGATGCCCGAGCGGCGCGAGCCGTTCGCGGGCTGGGAGCGCGCCGATTCGATCGTGATCAACCCGCACAAGTGGCTGTTCACGCCGCTCGACGCATCCCTGCTCCTGTCGCGCCGGATGGACCAGCTGCGGGCCGCGTTCAGCCTCGTCCCCGAGTACCTGCGAACGCTGGACCGCGAGCGACCCGTGCTCGACTACAGCGAGTACCAGCCGCAGCTCGGGCGGCGGATGCGCGCGCTCAAGCTGTGGATGCAGTTGCGCTGGTTCGGGCTCGAGGGCCTTCGCCGGCGGATCGCGTTCCACCTCACCCTGGCGGCCGAGCTCGCCGCCTGGATCGACGCCGACCCGGACTGGGAGCGCCTGGCCCCGGTCCCGTTCTCGACGGTCTGCTTTCGCTACCGCCCGGCCTCGCTGACGACCCAGGAGGACGAGGCCGACGTCCCCGATCTGCTCGATCATCTCAACGAGCGGCTGTTCAACGCGGTGAACGCCACGGGGGAGGTCTTCCTGTCCCACACCCGGCTGCACGACCGGTTCACGATCCGGCTCGCGGTCGGCAACCTGCGCACGCAGCGTCGCCACGTCGAGCGAGCCTGGGCGCTGCTGCGCGCCGAGGCCGCCGGGCTCGACGGCTGACCCGCTCGCGCCATTCCCCCGCAAGCACCAACGAGAGTTTCGAAAGCAGGAGGCGACCGACCGATGTCCGACCCGATCGAGGTCCTGTACTTCTATCGCACGAAGTGGGGGGCGCACGACGAGTTCGTGAGCCTGTTCCGCAAGAACCACTGGCCGATCCTGCGCGAGCTCCAGGCCGCCGGGCGGTTCACCAACGTGGAGCTGTGGGCGCCGCGGTTCCACGGCGACGGGCGGGCCGACTGGGACGTGCTGGTCTCGATCACGTACCGGGACTGGGCGGCCATGCAGGAGCACGCCGACGCGCAGGTCGCGCAGCGGCTGTACCCGGATCAGGACACGTTCCGGGCCGAGGAGCGACGGCGGTTCGAGATCCTCGATGCGCACTGGGACGTGGTGCTGGAGAACCAGGCGCTGGAGCGGTAGGCGATCGCTGGCGGCGTCTCCGTCTCCACCCGGCGCGACCGCGAGACCCGGCCCGACCCGACCCGCGATAATGGCGCGCATCACCTGCCACACGACGGAGGTCCGACGCCGCGTGCCGCCCATCACCGAGCTCACCCGCATCGAACCCGCGCACCTCGCGCGACTCGAGAAGCAGGGCATCTTCACCACCGGGATCCTGCTCGACGTCTCGGAGACGCCCACCCGCCGCCAGTCGCTGGCCGACCACGTCGCCGCCACGCCCAACGACGTCGTGCGCTGGCGCGATGAGGCCCTGTTGCTCAACCTGGCCGGGTTCGGGGGCACCGAGCACCAGCTGTTCATCCAGGCCGGGATCGAGGGGCTGCGTGACGTGCTGGGTCTCGACCTCGAGTCGTTCCGGACCCGGCTCGCCCGGGCAGCCCAGGAGCTCAACTGGGAGACCCCGGCCGAGCTGATGATCGGCACCTGGTGGGAGCAGGCACGGACGCTCCAGGAGGCCTGATCAAGCGGTCGGCGGCGCCGGGCACGGGTCACCGGATACCATCAGACGACTGATGGAGCTCTTCCGCGAGGCGCTGACCTCGATCGTGCTCGGCATCGCGACGGTGCTGGTGCTGATCGCGCTCGCGATCCTGCCGTTCCTCAACCCCATCTGGGTCGGGTTCGAGCAGGGTCGGGCGCAGGCCGCCGCGTGGACCGGCTTCGCTGCAGCCGACCTCCGGGCCGTGACCGGCTCGATCCTGTCCGACCTCGTGATCGGCCCGCCGGACTTCGCGGTGACGCTCGATGGGTCGCCGGTCCTCAACCAACGCGAGCGCCAGCACATGCGCGATGTGCGCAACGTGTTCGCCGGCTTCTATGCGGCGGCGATCATCGGAGCGGCGCTGATCGGCCTGACCTTCGCACTCGGCCGGCGCCCGACCGCTCGTGCCCGCCTCTGGCGGCGCCTGGGACTGATCGGGCGCGTGATCGCGGTGGGTACGGTCGTGGTCGGGCTGGCCGGCATGCTGTTCTTCGACACCGCCTTCGAGCTGTTCCACGAGCTGTTCTTCCCGCCCGGCAGCTTCCTGTTCGACCCCCGCACCGATCGTCTCGTGCAGCTGTTCCCCGAGACGTTCTGGGTCGAGACGACGATCGGGGTTGGGATCGTGGTCGTGGTCCTGAGCCTCGGGCTGGCCTGGCTCGGCGGCCGGCGCGCAGCCGCGATCGGGGCCTCCGGCGCGCTCGGTCCGGGCAGCATGCGGGCCCCGGCGGCGGGGCGATGAACCCGGGCGGGGTCCCGATCGCGCGGGTGCTCGGGATCGAGATCCGGGTATCGCTGGCCTGGGTCATGCTGCTGGCGGTCGTCACCCTGATGGGCGTGGAGCTGGTGACGCTCGATGCTCCCGAGCTCCACCCGGTGATCCAGTGGCTGATCGGTGCCGGGATCGCCGTGCTGTTCCTGGTGTCGGTTGTCGCCCACGAGCTGGGGCACGCCCTGGTCGGGCGACGGCGCGGCGTCGCGGTGGGCAGCGTGGTGCTGGGCTTCATCGGCGGCCTCGCCCCGCTTTCGATCCGTGCCTCGCGACCGCGCGACGAGCTGATGATCGCGCTTGCCGGCCCGGTGCTGTCCGGGATCGCGGCGCTGGTGCTGGTCACGCTCGGGCTGCTGGTCGCGACGGTGGCGCCGCAGCTCGCGGTCGTCGCCGATGTGCTGATGGTGGTCGGGCTGCTGAATCTGGCCCTGAGCGCCCTCAGCCTGGTGCCCGCCCCGCCGGCCGACGGCGGCCGGGTCGTCCGGGCGATCGCCTGGGCTCGCACGGGTGACATGGACCGGGCGAGCCTCGTGAGCGCGCGGGTGGGCCGGCTGGTCGGCTGGGCGATCGTCGGGGTCGGGATCGCGGCCGCCCTGGCCAACCTCGTCCTCGAGGGCCTGGTGGGCCTCGGCCTCGGCTGGATGCTCAGCAGCGGCGGGCGGGCGGTGGAGCGCCAGGTCGCGATGGAGCGGCTGCTGCGCGGGACCCACGTCGAGGACGCGATGCGGCGGGACATCGGCTCGATCAGCCCGCACCTCACGGTCGACACGTTCGCAGCCCGGTTCCAGGGCCCCGACGCGCTGCCCGCGCTGCCGGTGGTCGACGGCGACATCGTGGTTGGCGTTGTCGGCCGACGCCGCGTGGCCCGCCTGGGCCGCAGGAGGCTCGGGGATGCCAGGGCGGGCGAGGTCATGGCAGCCCCACCTGAGGTGCCGTTGCTCGCCCCCGACGATGCGCTGTGGGGCGCCATCGAGTTGCTCGGGACGTCGGGTCAGGACGGACTGGCGGTTGCCGATCACGGACGGCTCGCGGGGCTGCTGAGCCGTGACGGCGTGGCCGATCTCGTCCGTTTGCGGGCTGCGCGTCAGGCCGGCAGCGCGAGCGGCGGACGATGAGGCACAAGGGACTCCTGCCCGTGGAGGCGGCGCAGGCGACCGTGCTCGCGGGGGTCGAGCCGTTCACGGAGACCGAGAGGATGACTCCTGAGGCGGCGCTGGGGCGTGTGCTGGCGGAGGCCCTGTCGGCACGGGTGTCGCTGCCGCCGTGGGACAACTCGGCCATGGACGGATACGCGATCCGGGCTGCGGACGTGGCTGGCGCCGGTGAGACATCGGCGGTCCGCCTGACCGTGGTCGGCGAGTCGCGCGCCGGGGCGGCGCCCGATGCCAGGGTGATCGCCGGGACGGCGATCCGGATCGCGACGGGAGCCCCGATGCCGGGCGGGGCCGATGCCGTGGTCCCGGTGGAGATGACGACCCCGCTCGACGCGACGGGGAACCCCGGGCCTCGCGGTCGCGACGCCAGCGGGCCGCTGCCGGCGGCCTGCCTGGTCCACGAGCGGGTGGCGGTCGGAAACGCGGTGCGGACCCGGGGCAGCGACGTCGAAGCCGGCGCGGTGGTGGCTTCGGCGGGCATCATCGTGACGCCGGCCGTGGTCGCGCTCGCCGCGGGCTGCGGCAGGCCCGAGCTCGTCGTGCGCCGGCGGCCCGTCGTGGGCGTGCTGGCGACGGGCGACGAGGTCCGGGCCCCGGGTGCGGATCTCGGTCCCGCGGGGATCCCGGATGCCAACGGCCCCGGCCTGCGAGCCCTGGTCACCGACTCCGGCGGGATCGTCCTGGACCTGGGGATCGCCCTCGACGATCAGGCGGACGTCGAGCAGCGGCTGCGACGGGGCGTGGCGGATGCCGACCTCGTCATCGTCTCAGGAGGCGTTTCGGTCGGACCCTACGATGTCGTCCGGCTCGCCTTCGACGCCGTCGGCTCGATCGACCTGTGGCGTGTCGCGGTGCAGCCCGGCAAGCCGTTCGCCTTCGGCCGAGCCGATCCCATCGGGGGTGGTCGCGTCGGGCCGGGCGCCAGGCCGGTCCTCCTGTTCGGCCTGCCCGGCAACCCGGTGTCGGCGTTCGTCACCTTCGAGCTGTTCGTTCGGCCCGTGCTCCGGCGCCTGGCCGGGCACGCGAACCTGCACCGGCCGGCCGACCGGGCGGTGCTCGAGGACGCGGTCACGAAGAGCCTCGGCCGCCGCAGCTACCAGCGGGTGGTGGCGATGCGGGAGCGAGATGGGACGCCGTCGCGCGATCGCCGGGGGCGAGTCCGGGTCAGGCTCGCCGGCGGGCAGGGCAGCCACGTGCTGTCCGCGCTCGCGGCGGCCGACGCGCTGGCCGTGATCGCGGAGCCGCTGGAACGGCTGGCGGCGGGCGCGGAGGTGGAGCTCCGCTGGCTGGATCGCGGCTGAGGGCCCACCCCGCATCCGGCACCGGTTACGATTCGCTTTGACCAGGAGGACCGATGGATCGCACCGACGTCCCGCGCGCCGAGCGGCGCCGACTCAGCCACGTCGACCGGCGAGGCCGTCCGCGCATGGTCGACGTGAGCGCCAAGCCGCCCACCGCGCGCCGGGCCGTCGCGGAGGCCGAGGTCGCGGTCTCGGCCGAGACGTTGAGCCTGGTCATCGACGGCGGTGGCGAGAAGGGGGACGTGCTCACGGTCGCCGAGATCGCCGGGGTGATGGGCGGCAAGCGGACGTCCGAGCTGATCCCGCTCTGCCATCCGCTGCCGCTCACCGACCTCTCGGTGGCGATCACGCCCGATCGGGCGGCGTCGGTCCTGCGGATCCGCGCGGAGGCAGCCACGACCGCGCCGACCGGCGTCGAGATGGAGGCGATGGGGGCCGCAGCGGTCGCCGCGCTGACCGTCTACGACATGGTCAAGGGCGTCGAGCGCGGCGTTGAGATCCGCGCGATCCGGCTGATCTCGAAGACCGGCGGCAAGAGCGGCGAGTGGCACCGGCCGGCTGGTCCGGATGGGGGACAGAAGCCTCGCCGGCGGAGCGTCGAGCGGATGGCGGGCCGCATCGGCAAGCGCAAGGGACCGGCTTGACGCACGATCCTGTGGGCTCCGGCGCCCGGTCGGCGATCGTGGTCACCGCGAGCGACCGTGCGGCTGCGGGCCGCCGTGCCGACGCCTCGGGCGAGGGCGTGGCAGCTCGGCTCGCGGAGCTCGGGTTCGGGGTGGAGCGGCGGGTCGTCGCCGACGAGCAGTGGGCGATCGAGCAGGTGCTGGTCGACGGCGCGTCGAGCTTCCCGCTGATCGTGACCACCGGGGGTACGGGGCTGACCCCACGCGACGTCACGCCGCAGGCAACCCGCGCGGTGCTCGACTACGAGATCCCGGGGATCGCGGAGGCGATGCGGGCCGACGGCCGCCGGTCAACCCCGTTCGCAGCGCTCTCGCGGGGCGTCGTGGGCGTTCGTGGCCGCACGCTGATCGTGAACCTGCCAGGTTCACCCAGGGGCGCCCTGGAATCGCTCGAGACGGTGATCCCACTGCTGGACCACGCCCTCGAGACGCTCGCGGGACCGTTCGATCACGCCGCTGCCCGGGCGGCCGGACGGCACGACCTCCCCTCGGGCCCGCGCGAGGACGCCTGACCGATGTTCGAGTCGTTCGCCGACGTTCCGCTGTATCCGTTGGTGCTGCCGCTGTTCTGGGGGTCGGCCGCCTTCTTCGGGCTCGCGATGGCGCGCCATCTGCGGGTGTTTGCAGCCGCCGGCTCGGCGACCCCGACCGACCACCCCTGGCGGCGCCTGGGCGGGGTCGTGCGATATGCGCTGCTCCAGGTCCGGATGTTCCGCGATCCGCCGGCGGGCGCGATGCACTTCACGATCTTCTGGGGCTTCGTCCTGCTCACGATCGGCACCGCCAACATCGTGACCGGCGGCCTGATCGAGGCGGTCGTGGCCGCTCCGTTCGACGGCCTGCTGTGGGCGCTGGTCAACGCGCTCCAGAACGCCGTCGCGCTCATCGTCCTCGCGGCGATCGCCTACGCGTTCGTGCGCCGCCTGGTCCTGCGCCCGGCGAGGCTGTCGCTCAACCGCGACGCGCTGTTCATCCTGGTGCTCATCGGCGGCATCGTCGGCGCCGAGCTGGGCTCCCAGGTGTTCGAGGTCGCGCTGCGCGGCGAGGTCGCCGGCGCGTTCGTGGCCGACGCGATCGGCGGGTTGCTGACCGGGCTCGACCCGGACGCCGGCCAGGCCGTGTTCGCGATCCTGTGGTGGGCCCACATGGTGCTGGTCGCGGCGTTCCTCGCGTACCTGCCGTTTTCCAAGCACCTCCACATCGCGACGGCGATCCCCAACGTCCTGCTGCGCAAGCTGCGGCCCCGGGGCGAGCTGCCGGCGATGGACCTCGAGGCCGAGGACGCCACCTACGGGATCCGGACCGTTGCCGACCTGTCCTGGAAGGACCTGCTCGACGGCTTCACCTGCACCGAGTGCGGGCGCTGCCAGCAGGCGTGCCCGGCCTACGCCACCGGCAAGCCGCTCAACCCCAAGAGCCTGATCATGAACATCCGCCACGAGGCGGTGGCGGCCGAGACCGGGTTGCCGCTGATCCCCAACTCGCCGTCGGTGCGCAGCACCTTCGGGCTCGACGACACCCTCAAGCCCGAGGCGCTCGCGCGGCCCCTGGTCGACGTCGCGATCCCGTACGACGCGGTCTGGGACTGCCTGACCTGCGGCGCGTGCGTCGAGGCGTGCCCGGTGACCATCGAGCACGTCGACAAGATCGTCGGGCTGCGACGGAACCTCGTGCTCGAGGACTCGCGCTTCCCACAGGAGCTGACGACCGCCTTCCGGGGCATGGAGTCGGTCGCCAACCCGTGGGGCCAGCCGCCGTCGGCGCGGCTCGACTGGACCAAGGGGCTGCCGTTCGAGGTCCGGACGGTCGCCGCGGTGCAGGGGGCGGGCGAGCTCGACGCGCTCGAGGTCCTCTACTGGGTGGGCTGTGCGGCCGCCTTCGACGACCGCAACCGGCGGGTCGCGCGGGCCGTGGCCACGTGCCTCGATGCCGCCGGCGTGTCGTTCGCGGTGCTGGGCCAGGAGGAGAGCTGCACCGGCGACCCCGCCCGGCGGATGGGCAACGAGTACGTGTTCCAGATCCTGGCCGGCCAGAATGTCGAGACGCTCAACCGCTACGGGATGGGGGAGCGCACGATCGTCACCGCCTGCCCCCACTGCTTCAACACGATCGGCAACGAGTACGGCCAGCTGGGGGGCTCGTTCACGGTCCGCCACCACTCCGAGTACCTGGCCTCGCTGGTCAGGTCGGGCCGCCTGCGGATCGGCGCTGATGGGCTGCCGGGGCGGTCGGTGACCTACCACGACAGCTGCTACCTCGCCCGCTACAACGGTGTGATCGGCGCGCCGCGAGACGTGCTGGGTGCGATCCCGGGCGTCGAGCTGCGCGAGATGGAAGCGAACGGCCGGCAGACCTTCTGCTGCGGGGCTGGCGGTGGCCGGATGTGGATGGAGGAGACGCGCGGCAGCCGGGTCAATGCGGAGCGAACGCGCCAGGTGCTCGAGACCGGGGCCGACACCCTCGCAACCGCCTGTCCGTTCTGCATGACGATGCTCCGTGACGGGCTGAGTGATGCGGGCCGTGGCGCCGACGCCGAGGATGCCGTGACGTCCCAGGACGTCGCCGAGCTCCTCGCCGCGTCGATCGTGCCGTTCGCCGCGCGGGAGGTGCCGGCCGGGCGCCGGTTGCCGGTGGTCCAGGGCTGACGGGCGTCCGCCGATCGGCGGCGCACGACGAGGTCCGCGCACCTCCGCTCGCCCGGCTGGCGCGCGGCCAGACAACCCTTGGCTGGGTCACCCCTTCGGCTGGGTCAGCCCTTCAGCGCCGCTCCGCAGCTGATGCACTGGCGGTCCGTCCACAGGTTGCCCATCCCACACCTCGGGCACACCTTCATGCCCTCGGTGGACGTCGCGTACGGTGACTCCGGCGGCACGGTCTCCGCATCGTCCTCGCGCATGCGGGTCCTGATCACGAGCGTGGCCACGATCGCCACCAGGGCCGCGAGCCCCAGCAGGAGCAGGTAGATCTGATCCATGGCGCATCCTTTCGGCAGGTGCCCGGACCCCCGGTGGCCGTTGGCATCCCACGCCCGTCGCGCCCGCAGGGTAGACGGACGCGAGCCGGATGTCACGCCTGACGATCGGATGGGGACCGGCCGCTGCTACGATGGCGGCGGTGTCCACGAACCCTCCCGTCCACGGCTCGATCCGGCTAACGGAGGACCAGATCCTCCTGCGCGACGCCGTGCGCGAGCTCGCCCAGGAGCAGGTGGCCCCGCGCGCCGCGGACATCGACAGGGCGGCCGAATGGCCCGAGGACATGCGGCGGTTGCTCGCCGCGCAGGACATCTTCGGCATCGCGTTCGCCGAGCGCCATGGTGGTCTGGGCGCGGACCTGCTGACGCTGTGCCTGGCGATCGAGGAGCTGAGCCGGGCGTGCGCCACCACCGGCCTCATCCTCGCCGTCCAGTCGCTGGGCGCGATCCCGATCCAGGTGGCCGGCTCGGACGAGCAGCAGGAGCGCTGGCTGCCGGGCCTGGCGACGGGCGAAAAGCTGATCTCGTTCGGGCTGACGGAGGCGGAGGCAGGCTCCGATGCGTCGGCCGTGCGGACTCGCGCGGAGAGGGACGGCGACGAGTACGTGATCAACGGCGGCAAACGGTTCATCAGCCACGCCAGCGTCGCCGACTACGTGGTCGTGTTCGCGGTCACCAACCCCGAGGCCGAGAAGCCGAGCCGGCGGATGAGCGCGATCCTGGTCGAGACGGACCGCCCCGGGTTCAAGGTCACCCGGCTCGAGCACAAGATGGGCATCCGCGGCTCGCCCACGGCCGAGCTTGCCTTCGACAACGTGCGCGTTCCGGTGGGCAACCGACTGGGCGACGAGGGCCGTGGGTTCTCGGTTGCCATGCAGACGTTCGAGCGCTCGCGCCCGGGGATCGCGGCCCAGGCGGTGGGCATCGCGCAGGGCGCGCTCGACGCCGCGGCGCAGTACGCCACCGAACGACGGCAGCGCGGCAAGCCGATCGCGGAGCTTCAGATGATCCAGGCGATGCTGGCCGACATGGACGCGGCCACCGAGGCCGCTCGTCACCTGCTGTACACGGCCTGCCAGGAGATCGACGCCGGGGCGCCCGACGCCGCCCGGTGGGCCGCCATCTGTAAACTCGTGGCGGGGGATGCGGCGATGCGGGTCACCACCGACGCGGTGCAGGTCTTCGGGGGCTACGGCTACGTTGACGAGTACCCGGTGGAGCGCATGATGCGCGACGCCAAGATCACCCAGCTGTACGAAGGGACCCAGCAGATCCAGCGACTGGTCGTCGCCCGGGCGTTGCTCGCAAAGCGCTCGTAGGCCGAGTGCCGGGCCGGCGCGAATGGACCCGGCAGCCAGGTACCCAGGAGCAGTGACCGCGTGCGAATCCTTGTCCTGACCAAGCCCGTCCCCGATCCCGCGGCGGGCTCGGAGCGACTCGGCTCAGACCTCCGGCTCGACCGGGCAGCCTCACCAACCGTCGTCAACGGCAACGATGAATACGCGCTCGAGGCAGCCCTCCAGCTGGTGGAAGCGCACGGCGGCGAGGTGGCCATCATGTCGATGGCAGCGCCCAATGCGACCGACACCATGCGCAAGGCGCTGGCGATGGGCGCGCTGCGTGGCGTCCTGGTCACCGATCCCGCCCTGGCCGGGGCCGACATTCCGACAACGGTCCGGGTGCTGGCGGCCGCCACGGCGAAGGAGACGTTCGACCTGCTGCTGGCGGGCCTCGACACGTCCGACGGGACGGGTGGGGCGGTGGCCGCCGGGATCGCGGCCAGGCTGGGCCTCCCCCTGCTGTCGGCGGCAGCGGCGATCGAGCCCGATCCCGCCGGGGGGACGGTCCGCGTGCGGCGCCTGAGCGCCCGGGGGTACGACCTCATCGAGGCCCCGATGCCGGCCGTCGTCTCATGCACCCAGGCGCTCGGCGCGCCGCGGTATCCGTCGCTCAAGGGGATCATGGCCGCCCGCTCGCGCGAGATCACGGTCCTCGGTCTGGGCGACCTCGAGGCGGACCTGTCGCCGGCCGACGGCGCCTGGGCCACGAGGGTCATCGCTGCGGATCCACCTCCCGCGCGTGCCGCCGGGCGCGTGATCAGTGCGCCGGCACCCGAGGCCGCGCGTGAGATCGCGGACTTCCTCGCTGATCGGAGGCTGATCTGATGGCCCCGCGGATCCTGGTCGTCGGGGAGGTCATCGACGGGGCGATGAGCCGGCTGTCGGGCGAGACCGCGACCATGGCCCGGTTGCTGGCCGGGGCCGCCGGTGGCAGCGCGCTGGGGCTGGTCGTCGACCCGTCGCCCGACGCGGCCGCAGCCGAGCTCGCGGCCTACCTGCCCCGCGTCGATGCCGTCACGGCGCTGGCCACGGCGGGGGAGACCTGGGCGCCCCACGCGCTTGCCGAGATCGAGCGGCTGGCGACCGACGGTGTCACGCACGTGCTGCTGGGGGTCACCGCCGATGCCCGCGACCTGGCCGGCCTGATCGTCGGCCGGCTTGGCTGGGGCCTGCTCGCGAACGCCGACAAGGTGACGTGGGACGGATCCGGACCCGTGGTGGAGGCGAGCGTGCTCGGCGGCAAGGCGATCGTCCGCAGCTCGTTCACGGGTGAGACGGGGGTCATCACCCTCCGGCCGGGTGCCGTGACCGCCGAGCCAGCGGGGGCGCCGGGCAGCGTGGACGCGAGAGCCGCGGGCGGCTCGCCGGCCATGCCCGTGACGAAGGTCCTGGATCGCGTTGCCGAGGCCGGCGCCGAGGCGTCGCTCGAGGAGGCGCGGGTCGTCGTTGTGGGGGGTCGCGGGATCGGGGGACCCGAGGGCTTCGGCCTCGTCGACGACCTGGCTGAGGTGCTCGGCGGCGTGGTCGGAGCCACCCGCGCATCCGTCGACGCGGGCTGGATCGCCTACGCGCGCCAGATCGGTCAGACGGGGAAGATCGTCAAGCCGGCCCTGTATCTCGGGCTGGGCGTGTCCGGCGCGATGCAGCATCGGGTGGGGATGCAATCGGCCGACGCGATCGTGGCGGTCAACAAAGACCCTGACGCGCCGATCGGCGAGATCGCGGATCTGCTGGTCGTGGGCGACCTGTTCGACATCGGGCCCGCGCTCGCCGCCGAGCTCCGCGCGCGACGCGGCGGCTGACGGGTCCAGGACGGATCGGGGACGGGTGTGGACATGACGGCGGGCGTGGCGGTCTGGCTGATCGTCCTGATCGCGCTTGCCGCGATGTTCGTCATCGTGCTCCGCCGGATGTCGGTGCTCGCGGCCCGAACCCGCGACCTCGAGCAGTTCCAGCGCACGACGGGCTCGCTCGACACCCGCCTGGCCGCGATCACCGGCCCGATGGTGTCGCGGCTTGACGAGATCCGACGCCGGGCCGGTGATCCACAGGCGCTCGCGGACCAGCTGGAGACCACCCAGGCAGCCCTGCGAGAGCTCGCCGGTGAAGCAAGAGGTCTCCGGGTACCGGCCGGGATGGCTGCCCTGGGGACGGGGCTGGCCGATGAGGTCGAGCGGGCCAGCCGCGCGGCGGACATGGTCGAGCACGGCCTCGATGCGCTGCTCGCCGGTCGGAGCGGCCGGGAGCTCGAGGCGCAGACATCGCTCAAGCGGGGGGCGCTGAACCTGCGCCACGCTCGTGAGGCGAGCGCTCGGTTGGTGGCGGAGATCGCCTCGGTCCGCCCTGCCGATCTCATCGAGCGGACCGGCTCCGGGTCCCGAAGGGGTGCGGCGGCGGCCGACATGGGACGCGCCCATCCGACGTATCTGGTCGATGGCTGGGAGGGTGATGACTCGCCGCAACACCCCCGCATGTAGTGGTATTCTCGGCCTGCACCACTAGGGCTTGTGGTGGCAGGACTCGGAGGGTCCATGCGCTGCCCCCACTGCGGCACCCGCGACACGCGCGTCGTGGACTCGCGGGACCTCGACGAGGCTACGACCATCCGGCGGCGCCGGGAGTGTCCGGCCTGCTCGACCCGGTTCACCACGTACGAGCGGGTGGAGGCGGCACGTCTCGTGGTCGTCAAGCGTGACGGCACGCGGCAGGAGTTTGATCGGGACAAGCTTGCGGCGGGCCTCGCCAAGGCGCTGACCCGGCGCCCGGTCTCCGATGATGCGGCGGAGCGCGCGGCCGACACCATCGAGGGCGAGCTCCGCTCGTCCGGTCAGTCCGAGATCCCGAGCTCGCGGATCGGAGCGATGTCGATGGACCACCTGCGGGCCCTGGACCACATCGCCTACATCCGGTTCGCGTCGGTCTATCAGAGCTTCGAGGACCTCGCGGACCTCAAGCGGGAGGTGGATTCGCTGTTCGCGGAGGGTCGCGCGCCCAGGAAGGGGAGCCTCACCGCGTGAGCGTGCTCGCCGACCGCGACATCCGGGCGGAGCTGGAGACCGGCCGGGTCCGGATCGACCCCTACGATCCCGCGGATCTCCAGCCATCGTCGGTGGATCTCCACCTCGATCGCAGGTTCCGTGTGTTCCGCAACAACCGGTACGCGTTCATCGATCCACGCACGCCGCAGCCGGATCTGACCGAGCTCCTGACCGTCGACGACGAGGAGCCGTTCATCCTGCACCCGGGCGAGTTCGTGCTGGGTCAGACGATCGAATGGGTGGAGTTGCCGGGCGACCTCGTCGCGAGGCTCGAGGGCAAGTCGAGCCTGGGCCGCCTGGGGCTGCTGATCCACTCGACCGCCGGGTACGTCGACCCCGGCTGGAAGGGCACCCTCACCCTGGAGCTGTCCAACGTCGCCAACCTGCCGATCGCGCTCTACGCCGGGATGCGGATCGGCCAGATCAGCTTCTTCCGGATGAGCTCGCCTGTCGAGCGGCCGTACGGCTCGGCCGAGCTCGGCTCCAAGTACCAGGGCCAGTCCGAGCCCACGGCGTCCGCGTTTCACGCCGACTTCGACCGGGGGCGCAAGCTCCGCCAGCCAGAGGAGGAAGCATCACGGAACTGAACGACGCGGTCCACTGGCGAACCGACCTCGGCGGGGGGACGACCGTCGCCCTGATCCAGGCCGGCACATTCCGCTCCGACGCCGGCGCCCTGTTCGGGCCCGTGCCCTGGATCCTGTGGCGCCCGTGGGGCGAGGGCGAGCTTGACGCCAACCGGCGGCTGCTGCAGGCGCTGAACTGCCTGCTCGTCGAGACACCGGCCGGTCGGGTGCTCATCGAGACCGGGATCGGCGAGCGGCTCGACGACAAGAACCGCGCCATGCGCGACTACCGGGGGCAGCCGGTGGTGCCGGCCCTGCGTGAGGCCGGGTTCGACCCGGGAACCGTGGACGTGGTCGCGATGAGCCATCTCCACTTCGACCACGCGGGCGGGCTGCTGCTCGCCGATGGGTCGCGGGCGTTCCCGCGGGCGCGGATCGTGGCTCAGCGCGCCGAATGGGAGATCGCGCTGGGCGGCAACAGCCGGATCGGCGCCTCCTACGATCAGCCCGAGCTGCGGCTGGTCGCGGACTGGGGTGCCGAGGGCTGGGCCGAAGGCGACCGCGAGCTGCTGCCGGGCGTATCCGTGGTCCGAACCGGTGGGCACTCGGCGGGACATCAGGCGATCCTGGTCCGCGGCAGCGGTCCGGGCGCCCGGGCCCTGGCGTTCTTCGGCGACCTGTGCATGCGGCCGTGGGCCGCCAACCCCCGCTGGGTGACCGCGTTCGACGACTTCCCGCTCGACAGCGTGGCCGTAAAGGGCGAGCTGTTCCGGCGCGCGGTCGAGGATGACTGGCTGGTGGCGCTCTCGCACGAGTCGCGCAATCCGGTGGGCCGCCTGACGCCCGATCGGGACCGCTTCCGGTTCGAGGAGCTGTAACGGCCCGCGCGGGACGAAGGGAGCCTGAGCTGATGACCGACGCGCAGCGCGACGTCCGCGAGCAGCTGGTGATCGGGTTGCGGGGCGCCGATGCCCACATGACGTTCGAGGAGGCTGTCGCGGACTTCCCCGACGCCGCGATCAACGTGCGGCCACCCAATGTCGGGTACACCCCCTGGCACCTGATCGAGCACCTGCGGATCACGCAATGGGATGTCCTCGAGTACATCCGTGATCCGGATCACGTTTCTCCGGAATGGCCACTCGAGTACTGGCCGGACCCCTCGGCTGAGACGACGCCGGCGGGGTTTCGCGCGTCCGTGGAGGGCTTTCTGGCCGACCGACGGGACCTCGAGGCGATCGCGCGCGATCCGGGGGTCGACATGCTGGGGCCGATCCCGCACGCGCCGAGGCACACGGTGGCGCGCGAGCTGCGTGTGATCGCGAACCACAACTCGTACCACGTGGGCGAGCTTGCGGTACTGCGTCAGGTCACCGGCAGCTGGGGGCCGGACCACCGATGAGCGAGCCCCCGGACCCGGGGTCGGGATGGCCTACCGCAGCAGCTCGCCGATCAGGCGGCGCTCGGCGCGGTTCACGAGCGAGCCGGCCGACTCGCCGGGGTTGGGGCTCGCCCAGCCGAAGCTGAGCCGCAGCGCCTCGGCGCCGCCGGGAAGCGACCCGGGCACGGATTCGCGGACCCGCTCGACGAAGTTGATGGCCTCGATCTCATCGGTCTCGGTGAGGGCGACTCCGAAGCGCGTGAGCGCGATCCGGGTGCAGTAGTCGCTCGCCCGCGTCTCGCGGCTGAGGCACTGGGCGATCACGCGTATCGCGTGCCTGGCGAGCTCATCGCCCCGCGTCTCACTCAGATCGAGGATGCCCTCGAGCTCGACCACCACCACCGTGAACGGCCGGTGGTACTTGGCGACCCGGGCGGCCTCCGCCACCAGCACTCGCAGCCACAGGTCCGGGCCGCCAAGACCGGTGAGCTCATCGTCCCACCCGTGGGGCTCGGAGATGACCGTGTCATCCACGCGTCGTGACCCACCTCAGGTTGGATCGCGCACGCGCCGCGGGGAGCCGCCGAATGCGCGATCGATCGCCGACGAAGACCGTCGTGGCCGAGATGATGGGGGACCGAGGGTCGCCTCCGCCACGGGTCGATCGGGCTGTGGGGTCCGGCCGAACGTCATGGGTGGGCGGTGCAGGGAGTCGTTCCTGTGACGTGCTCGGGGGTCAACCTCGAGGTGGTTGGCCCTGGGCTGCTCCGCCCTGCGGCAGCCAGGCCTCGATCCGGACCCTGGCGGACGCGTCCGTCATCGGGCCGTTGACCACCTCCAGGATCCGCCCGTCGGGGCCGATGAAGAACTGCGTCGGCAGCGCGTAGACCTTGTACTCATTGAAGAAGTCGGCGGAGGCGTCGAACGCGATCCGGTACTCGAGCCCGTAGCGTTGCGCGTACGACCGCACGTCGTCGGGCGTCGTCTCCTGCACCGCGATCCCGACGATCGAGAGGCCCTGCTGCCCGTACATCGCGTCCATGTCGCGCAGGACCGGCGTCTCGGACTGGCACGGCGGGCACCAGGTCGCCCAGAAGTTCAGCCACACCAGTCGGCCCCGGAGATCGGCCAGGCGGACGGGACGGCCATCGAGGTCGGCGAGGCCCACGGTCGTCCCGTCGCCACGAGTCACCGTCAGCTCGGGGGCCTGGTCGCCGGCATGGAGGCCGTCCACCGGCGGGCCGACCACGAATACCGTCGACGCCGGGAACGGGGTTGCGCCGCCGGACCCGGGCGCGATCGGGCGGGTGGCGAGCGTGAGCCCGACCGCGGCCACCGCGACCACGACGCCGATCGTGAGCAGCTGGCGGCCGCTGAACGGCCCGACGTGCACCCGTCTCGGCGCCGGCGGCGCCGGTCGCAGCTGTGGTTCGGCCCCGCTCATACCAGCGAGACGAACTGGAAGTATCGCGGCAGCAGCACCAGCAGGTCGAGGATCATCGCCAGGCCGATGCCGACCACGAGCAGCCCGCCGATCAGGTTGACGAGCCGGCCGTGCCGGACCAGGGGCCTGAGCAGCGCGGGGGCGCGGTCGTAGAACACGGCCACCAGCAGGAATGGGACGCCCAGGCCGAGCGTGTAGCCGACCAGCAGCAGGGCACCCTGGAGCTGCGTCGAGGCCACGGCGGCCATCGTCAGCACCCCGCCCAGGAAGATGCCGATGCACGGCGTCCAGCCGACCGCGAACACGGCACCGAGCGCGAACGACGCCCCCAGCCCGGCTCGGCGGCCGACCAGCCGCGAGCCCATCCGGCCCCCGACACCTCCATTCGCAGGAGCCAGGCTCATGCCACCGGTCATCGACGCGAGCCCGGCGGAGGCGCTCGCGTCGAGCGGCCGCCAGCTCTGCTCGAGGATCGGGATCCGCAGGATCCCGGCGAGACTGAGGCCCATGATCACCAGCAGCGCGCCGCCCACGACCCGCAGGGTGTCGATGTAGTCCGCGATGGCCCCGCCCGCGAAGGCGGCCGTGATGCCCAGCACCGTGAACACCGCTCCGAACCCCGCCACGTATGCGATCGCGTGCCGCAACGCCGTCCAGCGTGAGGGCGTGGCTCCGGATCCCTGGGCGGCCACGGCGACCGCGGTCAGCTGTCCCAGGTAGGCGGGCACGAGCGGCAGCACGCACGGTGACACGAACGAGATCAGGCCTGCGACGATGGCGGCGAGGAACGTGTAGTCGCCGGTCACGCGGGCTCGGCCTCCGACACGCGGTCGGTTTCCGACATGGCGTCGGGATCCGGCGGGCCGTCCGGATCCGGTGCGCCGTCGAGGACCTCGGTTAGCAGCCGGTGGAGCTTGGCCGGGCTCGTGGCGAGCTCCAGCTCGCGTCCACCAAGGGCGACCACCGGGATCGTGAACGCGTACCGCCGACGCAGATCCTCGTCGCCGTCGATGCTGATCTCCCGGATCGCCGGCGCCGCCAGGCCGTGCGCGGCCCGGTCCGCCAGCAGAGCATCGAGCGAGGCACGGGCGTCCTCGCACAGGTGGCAGCCGGGGCGGCCGTACAGGATGAGGTCGGGGAGGGGAACGGTCACGGGTCCAGATTGTAGTTGGCATCGCCGATCGGGCCCGCCGACGCTGTCGAGACGCCCCGCCCCGCGGTCCTTCCTACAATCCAGCCATGGCCGAGCGGACGCTCTACGATCGGGTCGGTGGGATGGGGTTCTTCGAGGTCCTGGTGGACCGGTTCTACGAGGGCGTCGAGTCGGACCCGGTCCTGCTGGCGCTCTATCCGCACCCCGATGACCTCGCCGCCGCGCGCCGCCGCCTGACCCTGTTCCTCGCTCAGTACTGGGGCGGGCCCACGATCTACTCGGGGGAGCGCGGGCACCCGCGTCTGCGAGCGCGGCATTCGCCGTTCGCGATCGGCGTCGCGGAGCGGGATCGCTGGCTCGCCCACATGCAAAGCGCGATCAATGGGTCGAAGGCTCCGCCGGACGCGAAGGCCGAGCTGCATGCCTACGTGACCATGGCCGCCGACGCGATGCGCAACCGCGAGGAGGCCGCCTCCGGTTGAGCCCGCCGGAGCGTGCCAAGCGGCGCGGGCCGGTGCCGCGCGATGGACGGGCAATCGCGATGTATGCTCCGCGACGGTGAGTGTCTCGGCGGTGGCTGGTCGGCTGCAGGCGCCGATGTCGCGCACGCGACGCCGACAGCCGGAGCGTCGCTCGAGCCGCGGCGGTCTCGAGCCGCAGACCCAGCGCATCCTGGATCTCCAGGAGACCGCCGGCAATGCTGCCGTCGTGCAGCTGCTGAGCGCCGTGCAGAGGGACAACGCGGGAGCTGGCCATCGGACCCTTCGGCAGGGCTCCACCGGCGACGATGTCCGCGAGTTGCAGTCGAGCCTCAACGCTCGAGCCGATGTGACGACCGCCCTCGAGGTCGACGGCATCTTCGGACCGATCACGGCCAGGGCCGTTCGGGAGCTCCAGTCCGCGAACCCGCCGCTGGCCGTCGACACCGTCGTGGGACCCAGGACCTGGGCGGTGATCGACGCCGGCCCCGGGGTCACCGACGACACGGCGCTCGCAAAGAAGGTGTTCGATCGAGGAGCCGCCGCCTACGACCAGGGTGACTACGCGCACGCCTACGACTTCTTCGAGCGTGCGCATGAGCTCGCGCCGCGGCCCGGGATCCTGTTCTCGGAGGGCCAGGCGCTGCGCCGTCTGGGTGGGCGACGCGGGGAAGCCATCGCCTGCTACGAGGCCTACCTGGCCACCGGTGATCCCGCCCGGCGAGCGGAGGCCGAAGGGTTCGTCGCGGAGCTACGGGGACCGGCACCTACCGGGGCCGAGGCCGTCGATACCGCCGCTGCGAAGGCCGAGTTCGACAAGGGCGCGGAGCTCTACGACGCGGGCGACTTCGCTCACGCCTACGACGAGTTCACCAAGTCCTGGGAGCTGAGCCACCGGGCCGGCCTGCTCTTCTCGCGCGCCCAGGCCCTGCGCCGCCTGGGCGGCCGGGATCCCGAGGCGATCAGCCTCTACGAGCAGTACCTCGCCACCGGCGATCCGAAGCAGGCCGAGGATGCAGCCCGGGAGGTCGCGGATCTGCGGGGACCGGCCCGGACTGGGATCGAGGACATCGACACAGCGGCGGCGAGGGCCGCCTTCGACAAGGGCGCGGTGCTCTATGAGGCCGGAGACTTCGCCCACGCGTACGACGAGTTCACGCGAGCCGGCCAGCTCAGCGACCGGCCCGGCATCCTGTTCTCACGCGCCCAGGCGCTGCGCCGCCTCGGTGGCCGGCGCGACGAGGCGATCGATCTGTACCGGGCCTACCTGGCCTCGGGCGATGACAAACGGCGCACGGACGCGGAGATCCACCTCCGCGAGCTCCGAACCCAGGGCGCCGAGCCGCGCTGACACCGGGGCCGCCGAGGTGGGCGGTGCCGCCGCTCTCCCGCGGCCTCGACGCTTCGATGGCTCGGTGACGTGGGGTACGATCCGAGCCGCGGCCCCCGTAGCTCAGTGGATAGAGCGGCACCGTCCTAAGGTGCGCGTCGGCGGTTCGAGTCCGTCCGGGGGCGCCAGTTCACGCCCGAGCCGTCGATCCTGTGCGAGACCAGGCCCGTGCAGGGTCGGCGCCCAACTTCCTCAACGCGTGTCGCTGCTCCTCGGTCATCGCCGAGCTTGGCAACCCAGAGGCCTCGTCGGACATTCGTCACGACCCTCCTTGCTGACTTGGCTGCGTGACCTGTCGGCCGGGGTCGCGTGCGTTCCGCCGGTATCCGCCGTCTTCACACCCCTGAGAAGCAGCCATGACCCGAGCCCGACCTCGGCGACGAAGCTCAAGGCGAGTCCCGGATAGATGATCGCCTCGTAGTCGGGCCACAGCAGCGCCTGCAGAAACCAGATCAGGATGGCGAACCCGTCCAGCACAAGGAGGACGCCCAGGAGCCGGGGCACAAACCCGGACCCGTAGACCAGGTAGCCGAGCGGGAACAACCACGTCCCGAAGAACAGCTGGGCCGTGACGAAGCCCGTCTTGTAGGCGTTGAGCGACAGATACGTCAGCCCCTGCACCTGCGCCGCCGCATCGGTCCGCATGTAGCTGGGATCCTCACCCAAGAGCATCGCGGTCACCAGCGACAACATGCTCGCGACCTGGATCGCGACACCGACGGCGTTCAGCAGGAGGAAGACCAGCGCCAGGTCCCTGTTGACCGGTCGCAGGAGAACGTACAGACCCCAGGCGGCCATCAGGAACAGGAACACCGAGATCAGCGCGATGACGAGCGCGAGCCGAAACGACCAGAGATCGGTGGAGATCGTCTCGTATACCGGTTGCGGCTCACTGACGCTTACGTGCCCGACCGTGTCGGCCAGGAGCGAGGCCAGGATGAATCCCAGGTAGAAGCCACCGGTGACCCTGGCCACCTTGTCCCGGGCCAGGTGATCGGCGATAGCCATCCAGCTTCCTCCCAGGGACGCTCACGCGCAGGTCGGCCCGGCTCGCGGAGCCGGCCGGTGGCGGCGACACACCTGTGGACCCGGGCCGGTCGACACTCGGAACGTCCTTCAGCCCGCTGGTAGCTCACAGGCGTGAGCTGATCCCGCGTTACCGCGAGGCGGCTCGCCGCTATCCTCGGCGGCCGGCCGCGGCGCGTCTTCATCCCTTCCGGTGAAGACGCGGAGAATCCCCTTGGCCGCAGGAACTCCCCCACGGCTGCAGCAGCATCCTCTTCCCGGTCGCGCCAAGGGCCCGATCCTTAGGCGATGGCAACGAGCAGGCCAATCAGGTACGGCGCGATGGCGAGCAGGGCGAGCGCCGGGTGGACCCGACGGGTATGGCCGTCGGGATCCCAGGTGAACAGGCCGATCGCGCGAGATGTCGCACCGGTGTTGGCGCCTTGACAGTTCTGCTGAATTCATGTCACTGTGACTGCCATGCCAAGCAAGCGACCGTACCAGAGCCAGCTGCGCCGGGAGCAGGCGGCGGCGACGCGGGATCGGATTGTTGAAGCCGCAGCGGCGAGGGTTCTGCCGGGGGCCACCGAGCTGCCGTTCGAGGAGGTGGCCGCGGCGGTGCCGGTCAGCATCCGCACGGTGTACCGCTACTTCCCGTCCCAGCGCGACCTGCTGGCGGCGGTCCGCGCCCGCCTGGAGGCCGATGCCGGCTGGAACCCGGATGAGGTCCGAGCTGACACCCTGGGCGCGGCGACCCGTCGCGTCTACGCAACCCTCGGTAGGTATCTCGACACGAGGTACGGGCGCACGGAGGAGATGGAGGATGCCCTGCGGGTCACCCGGGCGCCTGACCTCGTGGTGATCCAGCGGGAGATCGGTCCGCTGACGGAGGGGATGGACCCGGAGCTGGCCCGAGGTGTCATGGCCGTGTTCTCGGGGCTCGTCCACATGCGATTTCTATCGGGCATGCACAAGCACTGGGGTCTTGACGGAGAGCAGGCGGGCCGCGCCGTGGAGTGGGCGATCAACGCACTGCTCGAGGATCTGCACCGAAGGAGGCAATAGGCCATGACGGTCACCCGCCGCGTCCCCGCGGGGGCACAGCCAGCCAGTCAGACACAGCGAGTCAGCCTCGCGCACGTGCGCCGACTCGAGGAGCTCGGGGCCGGCGATGTGGAGATCGCCGGTCGCAAGGCGGCGAACCTCGGGGCGCTCGCGCAACGGGGCTTCCCGGTGCCTTCCGGCGTCGTCGTGTCGGCCGGTGCGCCGGATGAGGCGCTCGCGGCCGGCGCGGCGGAGGCACTGGTGATACTGGGGGACGGGCCAGTCGCCGTGCGCTCGTCGGCGCTCGCCGAGGATCTCGACGGCGCGTCGTTCGCGGGCCAGTACGAGACGGTGCTCGGCATTTCAGGTGTCGCCGCCGTGCTCGACGCGGTCCACCGGGTTCGAGAGACGGCGCAGGATGAGCGGGTCACGGCCTACCGGCGAGCTCATGGACCGCAAGGGGCCGCAGCGGACGGCATTGCGGTGCTTGTCCAGCGCATGGTCGCCTCCGAGGTCTCAGGCGTGGCGTTCACGGCCCACCCCCTCACGGGCGTGCGCGAGGAGACCGTCGTCACCGCGACACGCGGCCTCGGTGAGGTGCTGGTGGGCGGTGAGGCAGCCGGCGAGCAGTGGATCGTGCGTGACGGGGTCGCGGTGCGTGATCGACGCGCACCGATCTCGGTCCTCACCGAGCGGCAGGCGCTGGCGGTCGCCGAGCTGGCACGCCGTGTCGAGAGCGCGTTCGACGGGGCACCGCAGGACATCGAGTGGGCCTTCGCCGAGGATCGTCTCTACCTCCTCCAGGCACGTCCCATGACGGCGCTGCCCGACCCCGTCAGCTGGGAGTCGCCGCTGCCCGGCGGATGGACGCGGAACTTCCGCATCGGGGAGTGGCTCCCTGAGCCGGTCACCCCGCTGTGTGACACGTGGCTGCTGCCGCGGATGGAGGAGCGCTACGCGACCATGGTGCGGAAGCTCCTGCGGATCAGTGTGACGCCACCGTTCCACGTGACGATCAACGGGTGGTACTTCCACTCGCCGACGGGCTCCGGGAGCACGTGGCGCCAGGCGCTCAGCGTCCTCAGGAATCCAAGGTTGCTGTGGTCGACCATCAGGAGCGGTCGCCCCGAAATCGGCGATCGGCTCATGTGGGGGCCCGACATTGCCCGCTGGAGAGACGAGCTCCTTCCTCACTACCGCTCGGCCGTCGAGCAGCACACCGCCGCCGTGGACAGCGCGGACGATGACGGGCTGTGCGCGATCATCGACGACATCGCCGGCATCGCCGGCGACTACCTCCAGTCGATCTCGATGAT
>Ga0315535_1000668_pt1 | contig 24057 bp, 19 predicted proteins | sample SalMarSW160220MG_2_FD_203092 | JGI IMG/M metagenome (GOLD analysis project Ga0315535, IMG submission 203092) | Salt marsh sediment microbial communities from the Plum Island Ecosystem LTER, Massachusetts, United States - Salt Marsh Sediment SW1602-20 ... | reverse complement strand
TCCGTCTCATGTTCTCCCTTCTGCTTGGTCTGCCCGGGAGCCCGTTCATCTACTACGGCGACGAACTTGGCATGGGTGACGATCTGAAGCTTCCCGACAGGGACGGCGTTCGGACCCCCATGCAGTGGGATGGATCCCGCAACGGCGGGTTCTCGACCTCGAGCGAGACGTTCGCCCCGATCATCGACGACGACGTGTTCGGGTATCGAGCGGTGAACGTGGCTGCGGCCGTCGGCGATGAGTCCTCACTGTGGCATTGGATTCGAAAGGCGATCGCGATCCGGCAGCGGCACCCGGCGTTCGGGCGGGGATCGGTCGAGTTCCTGCGTCCGTCGGACTCGGCGGTGCTCGCGTTTGCCCTCCACTACGAGCAGGACTCTGTGGTCGTCGTTGCGAATCTGTCCGACAGTGTCCGTCGCGCAGACGTTGGTGTCGAGGGGATCGACGAGTTCAGTGGCACGAGGTACACAGGGCAACCGCTCGAGATCGAACCGTACGGCTACCGCTGGATCACTCGGCTTCCGGTGGGCGGCGAAGGCGCTTGAGGACTCCCCTCGCACGTTTCGCTTGGATACGCCGTCGGCGTGCCTCGGGGGGCGGTTTGGTCGGAACGCGAGGCGTCTCCTCGACCAGTGCCTCCCGGAGGGTTGCGACGAGTCGTCGTCTCGCCGTCTGACGGTTGTGCCATTGCGAGCGTTCCTCGTCGGCGCCGACAACCAGCATCCCACCCTTCAGTGTGAGCCGTTCGACCAGCTTGCCTCTCGTCACCTCGTCGAACGCAACGGACGCGCCGACGTCGAACACCAACTCCACGCCGGTGTGCGAACGGTTCGCATGCTGACCTCCTGGACCGCCGGTTGTGCGAAACCGCCATACGAGCTCGTCGGCCGGGATCTCGATCTGCTCCGTGACGCGGAGTGGGTCACCGCTCATTGCTCACTCCGTTTCGGTTTGCCGAGGTCGGTTCGGGGAATCCGATCCACGAGGCTCCACAGTTTGGGCACCTTGTAGCCGGCCAGACGATCCCTGGCCCACGCAGCAAGCTCGGCCTCGTCGACGGTCGGCGCCACAACGACCGCTCGCAGCGTACGTCCCCACCGTTGGTCGTCCACACCGGTAACGACCACATCCACGACCTGCGGATGCTGCGACAGCACCGCTTCCACCTCGGCCGGGTACACGTTCTCTCCTCCGGTGATCACCATGTCGTCCAGGCGTCCCAGCACGACGAGCTTTCCCTCGTCGTCCATCATGCCGGCATCACCCGTGCGGTACGGCCCGACTCGTGGGGTCTGTCGCCAGTACCCGGACGACACCATCGGCCCCTCGACAACGATCTCACCGTGGTCGATGCCGATAGCTACACCGGGGAGCGGTGTGACCGCGCGGGCACCGGGACGACCCGTTGCCACCTGCGCGGCGGTCTCGGTCGCCCCATATGTGGGTACTGCGGGAATGCCGAGATCGTTCGCCTGCTCGAGCAGTCCGGGAGGTAGTGGGCCACCCCCGACCAGCACCGTCCTGAGCCGCTCGAACGGTCCCTCGGCGTAGGGGATGAGTCTCGAGAGCATGTTCGGTACGAATGACGCGAACTCCACGTCGTGAAGTAGCGACGCGGTGCGTTCCGGATCGAAGCGACGCTCCAGAACAACGGTGCCACCCACATGCACCGACCTGGTCAGGATCGAGAAACCGCCCACGTGGTTGAGTGGTAGGACTGCCAGCCAGCGGTCGCCCGAACGGTGACCGAGAAACGAGGCCGATGCGTCTGCTGCAGCGAGCAGGTTCCCCGCCGTCAGCACGACGCCCTTGGGTTCGCCGGTCGAGCCGGACGTGGAGAACACCGCGACCGGTCGGCTCGCATCGGTCTCGTGAGGTTCGATCTCAGGCCCGTCGAGACCCAGCGGCTCGACGAGTTTCGCATCGAACCTTCGGCACAGTTCGGCGATTTCGGACCCGGTCAGCGCGGTTCCGATCGGCAACAAGATTCCTCCGGCTCGCGGCACGGCGAGCATCGTGATCACCGCCTCGACCGTCGATTCGGCCACCACCCCAACCAGCTCACCAGGCTCGATCACCGCGCGCACGTGGCCCGCCTCGCGGCTGATCATCTCCTCCGCGTGGGCGTACGAGATCGACTCCCCGCCCGTCACGAGGAACGCCGTGTCGGGGATGCGTTTCGCCTGTTCCGACGGCCACTCATTCACCCTCACTACAGTACCGGGCAGGCAACGGAGGCTCGATGACCACAGTCTCAGAGTTGTTCGACCCCGACCGATGGGTAGAGGTCGAACGGTTCGACGACATCACCTACCACCGTGCGATCGATCAAGGCACCGTACGGATCGCGTTCAACCGACCGGAAGTCCGCAACGCCTTTCGTCCGCACACCGTCGATGAGTTGCATGCGGCGCTGGACCACGCACGTATGACCACTGACGTGGGAGTCGTCCTGCTCACCGGCAACGGCCCGTCTCCCAAGGATGGGGGATGGGCGTTCTGCTCCGGGGGGGACCAACGCATCCGAGGCGCCGACGGCTACCTGTACGAAGACGCCGATGGCGTCGACGCTGCCCGTCTCGGCAGGCTCCACATCCTCGAGGTTCAGCGCCTCATCCGCTTCATGCCGAAGGTGGTCATCGCACTCGTACCCGGCTGGGCCGTGGGCGGTGGCCACAGCCTTCACGTGGTATGCGATTTGACGATCGCGTCACGCGAGCACGGGATCTTCAAGCAGACGGACGCCGACGTCGCGTCCTTCGACGGAGGCTACGGCTCGGCACTCCTCGCCCGCCAGATCGGGCAGAAGCGGGCCAGAGAAGTGTTCTTCCTCGGACGTGACTACTCGGCGGACGAGGCGTTGGCGATGGGTGCGATCAACGCGTCGGTGCCGCATGTCGACCTGGAGAAGATCGGGCTCGAGTGGGCGGCCGAGATCAACGGGAAGAGCCCGACGGCGGTTCGGATGCTCAAGTTTGCCTTCAACCTGCTCGACGACGGCCTGGTCGGCCAACAACTCTTCGCCGGCGAAGCGACCCGTCTCGCCTACGGCACCGACGAAGCCAGAGAGGGCCGTGACGCGTTCCTCGAGAAGCGCCGGCCCGACTGGTCCCGCTACCCGCACCACTTCTGAGATGCCGCCCGATCCCGAAACGAGACTCGGTGCCTGGTACCTGGCATCGCGTCCTCACACGCTCCCTGCGGCGGTCGCCCCGGTCGCCGTGGCAGCGGGGTTGGCCATCAAGGACGGCGTCTTCCGATGGGGTCCCTTCCTCGCAGCTGCGATCGGGGCGCTCGCGATTCAGGTTGCCGCCAATTTCACGAACGACCTATCCGATGCGCGCAAAGGAGCCGACAACGAGGATCGCATCGGACCGCGCCGTGCGGTCGCGTCGGGGCTGTTGAGCGAACCGGCGATGACGGTCGCCACCGTCATGGCGTTCTCGGTCGCAACCGCTGCCGGCGTGTACCTCGTCACGCAGGCCGGTTGGATCATCGTCATCGTCGGAGTGGCGTCGATCTTCGCCACGCTGGGATACGTCGGAGGGCCGCGACCGTACGGGTACCGGGGGCTTGGTGAGGTGTTCGTGTTCGTGTTCTTCGGCCTGGTGGCAACGGTCGTGTCGCGCTTCGTGTACGACCGAAGCGCCCCTGCCGATGCCTGGCTACTTGCGATCCCCATGGGCTTTCTGGTCACCGCGATCCTGGTCGCGAACAACGTTCGGGACATCGACACCGATCGAGCGGCAGGCAAGCGGACGCTGGCAGTGATCCTGGGGCGTGAACGAACGCGCGTCTTCTTCGATGTGTTGGTGTGGGGCGCGTTCGTTCTGGTGGTCGTGTTCGTCGTGGGAGGGTGGACGCCACCGCTGTCCCTCTTGACGCTGCTGGCGGCCCCTTTGGCCGTCCCGATCACCAGAGCCATTCGCACGGCGACTGACGGTCCCTCCCTGATCGTCGCTCTGAAGGGGATCGCTCGGCTGGACTTGATCTTCGGCCTTCTCCTTGCGCTCGGGGTCGCTCTGTGAACCAACCAAGGCAATCTCTTATACTCGGGTGCGTCTTACATACAACAGGCTGATACTGCGCGCTCTCGAGGTTCGAATAAGGGACTTTCGGCCCTATTCCAACAGCATGTCGGCAACGATCCATGGCGTACAGTTTTGGGGTCGACAGAAAGGGTCGAGGATGAGACGCTCGTTGTTGCTCTTGGCCGTGCTCGCGCTGGTCGTCGCGGCATGCACAGGCCCGGCAGGCCCGGTTGGACCCGAGGGTCCCCAGGGTGTCGCCGGTCCTGCGGGACCGCAGGGACCGGCAGGAGAGAACGCCACCTTCACCGCGACCGACCTCACGTGCACGGAGTGCCACAACGACGGGTCGACGCTCACCGGCAAGGCCCTCGAGTGGTCGACGTCGGGACATGGAATGGGAACCACGTACCTACGCGCGACCACTGCCTCGTGCGCGGGATGCCACTCGGGCAACGGCTTCACCGACCGCATCACCGCAGGGATCTCGAATCCCGATGAGGTCGCTGATGGCCAGCACGACCCGACGAGGGAAGACTGCCGCGCCTGCCACCAGATCCACACCACGTACACCAGCGACGACTTCGCGTTGACGACGACGGACCCGGTGGTCCTGTACGCGAGCGGCGAAACGTTCGATCTCGGAATGGGCAACCTGTGCGCCAACTGCCACCAGCCGAGGAGAACCCTCCCCGAGGCCGCTGCGGATGGCACGATCGAGATCGACAGCACGCACTGGGGCCCGCACCATGGTCCGCAGTCGGCGGTCATGTTGGGCATCGGCGGTTCGACGGACGGTAGCCCCGCGGCCCACTACCAGCTGATTGCAGATGGCTGTCCTGCATGCCATATGGGTGAGAACGCCAACCACTCGTTCGCTCCCGACACGGCCAACTGCCAGGGGTGCCACGAGGGCCTGGACACGTTCGACTACAACGGTGTCCAAACCGAGATCAAGGATCTCTTCGACCAGCTCGGCCAGGCCCTCCAGGCCAAAGGGCTGCTCGATGCGGACCTGACGCTGGTTCCAGGAAGCTATCCAGCAGCACAAGCAGGAGCCGCGTGGGACTACGAGATGATCAGCGACGACGGAAGCTGGGGTGTGCACAACCCGGGCTATGTCAAGGCACTGCTCACCGCAGACATCGCAGCCCTGCAGTAGAACACACGTCGACCCTTGTGAGAGCGGCGCCCGTCGGGCGCCGCTCTTGCGTTCTCAATCTTCAGTCTCCAGTCCTCAGTCCTCAGTCAGAACGCTGCCTGCAGCACCGCTAGACCGTGGGCGAGTGTGGACTACCGAGAACCTAGAGCTGTCCTCCCGCTTCCTCCCCGGCGCGCCGAGTGTTGGGGGTCCGGCCGCCCCACCCAAGACTGACACAGTGAGATGTCCGAGGCGCAGACGAGGCCGGAGGGGGCCGTTCCCACCGATCTGGGCCGTCAACCCTTGACCGCAGCGACCCAAAACCGGTGAGCCGTCGCTCGGAGCGGTGCACCCGCCTTTTCGACTTCCGAGTGTGGCCGCTCGAGGTGCGTGCGATCGCGTCGAACGCCGCTACTCGCCACGGGACCGCTCTCAGGTAGGAGACGAGTGCGCCGACGTCTGAGAACTTCTCCAAGGACCTCATCGCCGGCATTCACCTCGATCCCGGCCTGCTCGTCCGCGGCAAACGTGAGATCCCATCAGGCAACCTCCGTCCGAACCACGCAACACTTCGCGGAGCCGTCCCGCTGCGTGAGGAAGACTCCACCGGGTGACCCGTTCGGTCGGCGAGTGGCCTCATGCCGGTTCATGATCAGATCGAACGCTCTCAGCCATCAGCCATCAATGACGAAGCTGCTCACCGCGAGCCGCGGTTCATGATTCGGGCGGATGACTGATGACTCAGGACTGAAGACTCAGTACCCCTGCTCGGGTGTGTGGCACGAGGTGCATTTCTCTATCTTCCATGCGCCCCCGATCGGAACGGGATGCTTGAAATCGAGACCGTTGATGCTGGAGTCGAGATCGGCGAGGTTCGCAGATTGTCCTTGCGCGGTGATGATGTGGCACACGTCACACTCCGACGAGACCGTTGTCCCGTCATACGTCTGGAGATCCGAGTTGTGGCATCTGAAGCAGCCGTCGTTGGTGAAGTGGCTGAGGTTGTTCTCACGAGTCCTGTAGTCGGTCTTCATCTCGGGGAAGAAGTTCTGGTTGTAGATCACCACTAGCGTCGCGGCCGCCTGGTCGACCTTCGCCTGATCCACGGTGCCCGCATACTTCTCTGAATAGAACGCCTCGAGACCCGTCCTGATGGCTTCGTCGGCCTGGTCCCTGGTCGTGTAGGGAGCGTTCAGGAGGTTGAGCCCCTCCCATCGCACGAACGGCAGGTCGGTCGAGATGGTGCCCTTGGTCATCTCGAGGTTGATAGCGGTGGCCGGCGGCTCGTAGTCGTGACTTGGCCTGTTGTGGCAGTCGATGCAGTCGAGCGTCCTCACTTCGATGCCTGCGGCGTTCAAGTCGACCTGCTGACCGTTCTTCCAGTACTCGGTCACCTTGTCGGTCGTCTTGTCGGTCAGCCGAACCCAGACCATGTCCTGTCGTTTCGGATCGTCGGTCGCGTACTCGATCGTGGTGCTGCCGAGCATATGCCAGTGGATGCCTCCCACCTGGCCGGTTCTCGGGTCACCGCCACCGATCTTGACAGCGAGACTGATCGTCCACGGAGTGTTGTTCTCGTCCGTGCGGAAGTACGTCTTCGTGACGAGCTTGTCGCCGTAGAACTGCTGGGGCCAGTGACATCCTTCGCACGTCTCCTGCGCGGGACGGAGGCTGGTCACCGGAGTGACGATAGGCCGATCGTAGGTATTGGTGATCGTCTTCCACACCTGCCGCAAACCGTCGATCTTCGACCTCACGAAGAACGATGCGCCCGGTCCGATGTGGCACTGGGCGCAGGCAACCTTGGCGTGCGGCGAATGCTGGTATGTGACCCACTCCGGTTCCATTACGGTGTGGCACGACTCGCCACAGAACGACGACGAGTCGGTCACCTCGTACCCCTTGAACCCGCCCCATGCGACCGTACCAACGAGCACAGCGGAAAGGACGCCGAATATCGCGAGGGACCGCATGTACCTGGGGCTGGACGGCTCAACGCGAAGATTGAACCGGATGCGCTCGCCGCGCTTGCGGGCTCTCACGACCTGGATCCGGATCGCGATCGCAAACAGAATCGCGCCCAACAGGACGATTACAGGGAACCCGATGAAGGTAACGAGTCCCCTATACGGGTTGGAGACGGGTGAACTGAGGTCGACGAACGCCAGGACCGCGAATCCCAACAGCCCTGCGAGTACCAACGCCCCACCGACGGCAGCGAGCGGATGTCGGTACAGGCTCCGTACCTCGGTCTTCACCTCTTCGGTGTCGGTGCCGTTGCCGCCGGTGTTCTCGTCGCTACCGGTGTTCTCGGTGTTCTCGGCCGAATCCTCGATCTCGTCGCTCACGGTCCCTCCTCGAGGCACCGACGGTAGCCGGTGCCCAGTCCCCTCCCGTAGGGCTGATAGACCCTTCTACGGGACTCCTGTCCCCTTTTCCTCCACCCCTCAGCCATAACCGGATGGCCGAAGATGTCGTCCCAACCATAATCGTCACAGGCCCCGCACGAGTTCCTCGATGGACGGCCCCTCCACCACCTCGATGCCGTACGTCACACGGGTTCCAGGCATCTCGAGATCGAGCAACGGCAGCAGGTTGACGGGTGTGGCGACGATCACCACATCCGGCTTGGATCGTCTGATCGTTTCTGCGAGTTCGTCCCGCTGGACCTGCCCATAGCCCATGGCGGGAAGCAGCGCCCCGATGTGCGGGTACTTCTCGAACGTTGCAGCGATCGACCCGACGGCGAACGGTCTCGGGTCGATCAGTTCGGCCGCTCCTCCGGTCTGGGCCGCGATGACTCCCGCACCGTACGCCATGCTTCCGTGGGTGAGGGTCGGACCGTCCTCGATGACGAGCACCCGCTTCCCCACGATGAACTGGGGGTCGGCGAGGGTGATCGGTGACGTCGTCTTCACGAGGGTGGCACCGGGGTTTGCGAGCCGCACATTCCGAACCACCTGGTCGACGTCATCCGGTTTGGCCGTCCCGACCTTGTTCACGACGACCACGTCGGCCCGTCGAAGGTTGGCTTCACCCGGCCAGTACCGCAGTTCGTGTCCGGGACGGTGGGGATCGACGACGCAGATGTGCAGATCCGGTCGATAGAACGGCAGGTCGTTGTTGCCTCCATCCCACAGGATGACGTCGGCCTCTTGCTCGGCGACCTTCAGGATGGCCCCGTAGTCGACACCGGCGAAGATCACCCCACCCTGTTCGATGTAGGGCTCGTACTCCTCGCGCTCTTCGATCGTGCAGTCCGCATCGATGAAATCCTGGTACGTCGCGAACCGCTGGACGGCCTGCGCGGCGAGGTCTCCGTAGGGCATCGGATGCCTGACTGCCGCGACCCGCTTCCCGTCGCCGGCGAGGGCGTGCCATACGGCTCGACTGAGTGGCGACTTGCCGGAACCCGTCCGAACGGCTGTGACTGCAACGACAGGGAGACGCGAGTCGATCATCGTCTCTGAGCCGAGCAACTCGAACGATGCGCCGGCCGCCACCGTCCGAGCGGCCATGTGCATCACATGCTCATGGGTGACATCCGAGTACGAAAAGACCGCGGTGTCGACCGCATATGCCGCAATCAATCGCTCCAACTCCACTTCGGACACGATCGGGATGCCGTCGGTGTACAGAGGTCCGGCGAGCGCGGCGGGGTATCTCCGATCGTCGATGTTGGGGATCTGTGTGGCAGTGAACGCGACCACCTCTACGTCGGGATCATCGCGATACATCACATTGAAGTTGTGGAAGTCCCGCCCTGCGGCGCCCAAGATCAGTATCCGCTTGCCCATACCTATCCTCCTCGGTTCCATTCTCGTCCGTCAACTGCTCCCGACCAGAAACCGGCCCACCTCGTCAGCGACCTTGTCGGGCGCTTCACCAATCACAGCATGACCCGCTCCTTCCACCGTGACAAGCATCCCGCGTGGAGCTGCAGAGGCGATTCGCGTGCCGATCGCAACGTAGGCAGGGTCGAGTGCACCAGCGACGACCAGCACTGGCATCCGGAGCTCCCCCAGTCGGCCACCGAAGTATGGTTGAGAGCCCTGACCCATTCCGCGAAGCGCGGCTGCGAGCCCCGCTGTGCGGTTCTCGAGACGAAGCTTCCTGTCCCGTTCACACCACTCGGATCCACGACGGTGCAGGCCATCGAGCAACGGCTGAGCGAGCCAGCGATCGATGAACGGCTCGAGTCCCTCGCTCTCGATCCGGTCGGCGAGCACGGCGTCCGACTTCAGCCGATCTCTGCGCAGGCCTGGATCGGCGATTCCGGGGCTGGACGACACGAGGATCAGGTGAGATACCGACCGGGGATACTCGACGGCTACTCCCAACGCGATGCGCCCGCCCTGTGAGTAGCCGAGGAGGGGCCTGCGCTCGACGGTCTGCGCCACCGACCTCACGGCCGACTCGAAGGCGGGCGGAATGCCACCCGCTGCTCCATGGCCGGGCAGATCCGGTGCGTCCACCTGCCACGGAAGGAACGCAGCGAACTCCTCGAACATCCCTCCGTGCTGTGTGAAGCCATGCAACGCGACGATCGCCGGTTCGACGCCTGGGAATCTTCGAACGGTTTCCATCGCCTGTATTGTTGCTCCCCGTGAACGACAGCGCCTATCAGGCGGCCGCCCTATTCGTCGATGCGCTCGCACGACTCGGGCTTCGCCACGCGTGCGTCACGCCCGGATCTCGAAGCACTCCCCTCGCCCTGGCGTTCGCCGAGCATCCTGACGTCGCCGACTGGATCCACCACGACGAACGGTCATCGGCGTTCTTTGCCCTCGGAATCGCGAAAGTGACTCGAACTCCCGCCGCGATCATCACCACATCCGGCACAGCTGCGGCCGAACTCCTCCCTGCTGCCGTCGAAGCACGCCACGCGGGGGTTCCCCTGCTCTTGCTCACCGCCGACCGGCCCCCCGAGCTCAGAGGAATCGGCACTCCGCAGACGATCGACCAGGTGAACCTGTTTGCGAACGCGACCCGAATGTCGCTCGATGTCCTCCTGGTGGACATGCCTACGGGAGAAGTCGAGGCGCTCGCCGTGACGGCGTGGAGTGAGGCGGTGCGAAGACCCCGTCGCCCCGTCCACATCAACATGGCATTCCGAGAACCCTTCGTACCCACGACACTCGACCGACCCAGGGCGTCGGTGACTCCGACGCGAACAACCGATCCCGTCCTCGAGGAGGACGAGCTCCGCGAGATGTCATCGATGCTCGGTGCGAAGCGTGCCCTGACGATTGCCGGCCCAATCGACGAGCCGGGGTTCCCCGACCATGTTCTCGCGTTGGCGACGACCTCCGGGTGGCCGATCGTCGCGGACCCTCTGAGCCAGCTCCGGAGCAAGGTTTCCGATCTCGTCCTCGATGCCGGGGACGCCCTGTTTGCCGCCGGTCGTCTGCCGGCGAAGCCCGAGGTGATCGTCCGGCTCGGGGCAACGGTCACGTCGAAGGCGATCTCCTCCTGGCTGGCGGATCATCGGAAGATTCCACAGGTCGTCGTCGACGAAGAAGGTCGGGACGCGTCGCGCAGCGCAGCGAAGGTTCTCTCCATCGACCCGATCACGTTCGTTCGTTCACTCCAAGTGGAGCCGGCCCCCGACGAGTGGGCCGACCAGTGGACGGACGCCGACCGGCGAGCACGCGCCGCGCTTCGAGGATCACCATTTCCTTCGGAACCAGCGGTGGTCGAGATCCTTGCCGAGTGCCTCCCCATCGAGTCGGTGCTCTTCGTGGCATCGTCCATGCCGATTCGCAATGTCGACCGATACCTTTCACGGGTCGATGCCCGCGTCCTGTCCAACAGGGGCGCAAACGGGATCGACGGCCTGATCTCATCTGCACTGGGTGTCGCAGCGACGGGGCGGCGCACATTCGTACTGGCCGGTGATCTCTCGTTGTTGCATGACGTAGGTTCCCTTGCGACTGCCGTTCGACTCGACCTTCCGATCACGATCGTCGTCGTGAACAACGATGGCGGCGGGATCTTCTCGTTCCTCCCCCAGGTGGCGCTTCCCCGCCACTTCGAGCGTGTCTTCGGCACACCCCACGGCCTCTCGTTCGTGCCCATCGCCGACGCATTCGGGCTCCGCGCCGTGCACGCCGACACCGCGGATCGGCTGGCATCGGAACTCGCCCTACCAGGCCTCATAGAGGTGACGACCGACAGGGCTCGCGAAGTCGAGCTGCAGGCAAGAGCCCTCGAGAGAGTCGCGTCGTCGTAGCGTCAGCCGGTCAGGACATCGAGGATCGCTGCGAGTTTCGCCTCGGTCTCGGCCACCTCGGCTGCCGGGATGGAATCCCGGACGATCCCGGCCCCCGCGTAGACCTGCGCGATCGAGCTACGAAACAGAGTCCCTCGGAGAGCGATGATGGCCTCTCCGTCGCCGTTCTCATCCATCCAGCCCAGCGCTCCCGCGTACCACCCCCGGTCGAATGGCTCGTTCTCTTTGATGAAGAGGAGTGCAGCATCGGTTGGCGTGCCCGCAACGGCAGGGGTCGGGTGCAACGCCTGCGCGAGGTCCATGAGGCTGACGCCCGGGAGCGCCGTTCCAACGATCTCCGTCCCGAGGTGTTGAATGTTGGGCAGGCGAACCACCGATGGCGTGTCGGGGACGGCCAGCTCGGTCGTGACGGCCCTCAAGATGCGAGCGACCTCGTCGACGACGATTCGATGTTCCTCGCCTTCCTTCGAAGCAGCGAGCAGTGCGATCGCGATCCGTTCGTCGTCATCATGCCCTGTCCCACGAGGGGCGCTCCCAGCGAGTGGGAACGACCGGACGGACGCGCCATGTCTCTCGATGAGCAGTTCCGGGCTGGCACCGAGAAACGCGGTCCCCTGCTCGATCCACCCGTAGAGGAACGTGTTCGGAAACCGTTCACCCATCGGGGCAAGAAGATCGAAGGGATGCCCGCGCTCCACGGCGACGTCGACCCGCCGAGCGAGCACGACCTTCGACAGCACGCCGGAGTCGATCTCGTCTATAGCTCGTCTGACGAGCCCGGCCCACTCATCCGCCGTGGGCACTTCGGCAACCACCCGACCTCTCGGCACATCGGGCGGCCCCGGCACACGAAGTGACTCGAGGAGACCCTCCGCACCGGGCGCGGTATGGACCCGAACCCCCTCGTCGTCCTTGACGACGGTTACCGCCGGAACCACGACGCTGCCGGCCGACTTCGGCTCGAAAGGAAGCACGAACATGCACCGTGGACCCTCGGGACGCGGCGTTCTCAGATCGGCGGAGCGCCACGCGACACCGATCCCGGCGAACTCCTCCCTGCCCCGGAAGTAGACAACCGGGTGCCCGGCCGCGGCCCCGGCCCTGGCTACGTCGAAGGGTTCCGGTTCCACGGCGGGCAGTCTACGAGTCGAAGTACCCGACGATCTCATCGGCCACCAAACCGGGCCGTTCCATCGGAAGGAAGTGCGACGCGCCGGCAACGATCTCGTAGCGGGCGTTGGGCATTCGTCTGGTCAGAGCGGCGGTCGACGCGTCGCTGAGCGTCGTGGAGTTCTCCCCGGCGAGTACAAGTACAGGACACCCAACTTCGTCGAGTCGGTCGTACAGGCCGTGCGCTGTCGCGGCTCGGTACACCTCGGCCTCCACTTCCGGCCTGCACTTGAGCCACCAGCGGCCGTCTCGCTCGACGAATCCTCCGTCGACGTAGGCGGCGAGGACATCGGGACTCCAGGACGCAAAGGGGTCTTTGCCCCGGTAGTTGTCGATGATGGCCTCGCGGCTATGGAATCCGTCCCGCCGCCGCAGCGCGCCTTCGGCAAGAGGAATGTGCTCCATTCTCCTGTACGGCGGGGGGAAGATGATCGGTTCGATAACGACGAGCGCCTTGAACCGGCCGGGTCGTAGCACCTCCGCCATGAGCAGTGTTGCTCCTCCCATCGAGTGGCCCACCCCGATTGGGTGACCATCGAACGGTTCGAGGACGTCCAGCGCGTGGCGAGCGAAGGACCACCAGTCCGCCGGGGGAACGAACCCGTTGGCATCGCCGTGACCGGGGGCGTCCCAGGCGGTGAACGGTCGCCCGGCGAGCTGTTCTCCGACCGGCCCCCACACCTCCTTGCAGAATCCGGTCGCGTGGGCGAACGCGACGAACTCGGAGTTCACTCTCGTCTCAACCGTCATCCACGTCGAAGGCGACGTGAGACTCCAGCCTGACCACGCCGTCGATGCGACGAATCAGCGCCTCCAGGAGCCGCGCGTCGGTCGCGGTCGGCGCGGTACCGGAGATCGTCACCACCCCGTTCGCGACATCGACATCGAGCGAGTTCGCTTCCAAGAGGAGCACTCGTTTGACGATGTCTTCGCGGATCTCGTCTTCGATCACGTCGTCGGGTCGCGTGAATACGGCCACCACGTCGGCCCTGCTGATGATTCCGACCAGCGCTCCGCTCGAGTCGACCACAGGAAGCCTCTTCACGTGGTGGTGTGCCATCACACGGGCGGCTTCCGTGACAGTCGCTTCGGGAAAGATGACGACCGGTTCGCGCGTCATCACCTCACCAACCGTTTCGGCATCGACGATCGGACCGCGCTCTTCGATCATTGCACTGAGGAGTCGCCGCTGAGGTCGATCCGCTTCCCTCTCGAGGAAGTCCGCCTCGGTGATGATTCCGACCAGCGTGCCCGATTCGTCGACGACTGGGAGTCCGCTGACACCGGCTCCGACCATCACACGGGCAGCCTCCTTGAGGTAGGTCGATGGCGTGGTCGTGATCACATCGATGGTCATGATGTCGAGGACCCTCACGTGCACGGTCCCTTCACCACGAGCACATCGCACGAGGAAAGGTGCACGACCCTGTGGCTCGTGCTACCCAACACGAGCGCTGCGAGTTCGCCCCGTCCTCTCGATCCGACGACGATGAGCTCAGCCTCGACCTTCTTGGCGTACTCGACGAGCGCATCCGCCGGATATCCGTCCAGGTCGACCTTGTGGATGTCCACCGAGGTATCGACAATCAGTGGATCGACGACACTCCATACGAGTTCCCGCTGCGACTGCACCAATGTTGAGAGATCGGCCGGCACCTGACTCAGCGCTCCGAGCAGGCTGCTCGGGATGTGCGATACGTGCACGACATGGAGATCGGTCCCTCGAGACTCGGCAAACTCCACCGCTCGTCGAACCGCGAGAAGCGAGTGCTCCGATCCGTCCGTCCCAACGACGATACTCATGACTCCTCCCACTGTTCCGGCGGATACTCCCGCTCGCGTTTGGCCGCGAGTCGTGCCGAGTAGGCCGCAGCTTCCGTCCTGCGTGTCATTCCGAGCTTGTTCAGAAGGTTCGACACATAGTTCTTGACCGTCTTCTCGGCGAGGAACAGCTCTTCTGCGATCTCCTTGTTCGTGAGGCCCTCTGAGATCAAGTCGAGGATCTTGCGCTCCTGGGGCGACAGCCTCGCCACGAGCGGATCGGTTGGTTCGTCGCCACGGATCCGACGGAAGACATGTTCGGTCATCGTCGGGTCGAGGAGCGACTCGCCGGCGCCGACTCGGCGGATGCTGTCGATCAGCTGGCGAGCATCGACGCGCTTGAGGACGTAGCCCGACGCACCGGCCATGATCGACGCGAACAGAGCCTCTTCGTCGGCGAATGACGTCAGCATCAGCACGCGCACGTCCGGCCAGCGTGAACGGATCTCTCTGCACGCCTCGATGCCGGTCCCGTCTGGCAAACGCACATCCATGACGACCACTTCCGGCCGGTCGTACCCCACACGGCGAATGGCCGATTCGACGGTGCCCGCCTCGCCGACGACCTCGAGGCCGTCCTCTCCGCCGAGCAGCGTCACCAGACCCTTTCTCACGATCTCGTGGTCATCGACGATCAGAATCCGCACATGTCCTCCTTACCTTTTCAGGCTACCGGGTCGGGCGGTCTTGGGTTCTCGGTCTTGGGTTCTCGGTAAGAGGGATCCCTTCGCTCGCCCTTCTGAGTTCATGGTTCTCGGTCTTCGATGAGACCGTCGCTGTCCCGTGGACTCGTGGTCTCCGGGATCGCGCTCCTACCCACAACCGACAACCGAGAACCCAAGACGGGGCGGGCTCCGCCCGCCCTGGCACTAGCCTGATCGACAATGACGCGGCCCATGATCCCCGCCTCGCGGCTCTCCGACCTGATCGGTGCGGCAGCACGTGTCACCGGTCAGACCGAACTCACCGCAGTCCTGGAGACGGTGGTGGCAACTGCCATGGACCTGACGGGAGCACCGTACGGCGCCCTCGGCGTCGTCAGCGAGAACGGCCAGCTCATCCAGTTCGTCCATCAGGGCATGCCCGAGAAGATCGCTGAGCTGATCGGTGCACCTCCGAAGGGTCGGGGTCTGCTCGGTGCGGTTACATGGCAGCCAAACCCGATCCGGCTCGAGAATGCCCAATCCCACCCTCGTGCCAGCGGCTTTCCCAAGCATCATCCGCAGCTCGACGGCTTTCTCGGTGTCTCGATCCGCATCGGCGGCGACGTATTCGGAAACCTGTATCTCGGAGCGTCGCAAGGAGGCTTCACAGAACAGGATGAGACGCTGATCCAGGCCCTCGCGCTCATCGCAGGGTCGGCGATCTCGACTCTCAGGCTGCAGGCGCGGCTTCGGAGGGCCGCCGTCCTGGAGGACCGTCAGCGCATCGCTCGGGACCTCCACGACTCCATCATCCAGGACCTCTTCGCCGTCGGTCTGTCCCTCCAGGCTCTCACATCCCGCCTCTCCGACCCCGAGATGCGAACGAGCCTGGAGGAGGCCGCACTGCATCTCGACGACTCGATCACCGCGCTGCGACGGTTCATCTTCGATCTTCGTCCGGCCACCCTGGGCACGCGCAATCTCAAGGACGAGCTGTCGGAGCTGCTCGGACGCCTGGCCGTTCCCTACGAAGCAAGCATCGGCATCGGCGTGACCGGTCCAGTCGACGACCTCGTTCCGGAACTGGTCGACAACGTTCTCCAGATCACGAGGGAAGCGGTGAGCAACGCGTTGCGCCACTCGGGAGCGGACGTGGTGAGTATCTCCGTCAGTCGAGGCATCGATCGGCTCGTATTGACGGTCGTCGACAAGGGCAAGGGCTTCGACATCGAATCGATCGCCCGCGGCATGGGTCTCGACAACATCCGGAGCCGCGCCGAGACGGCAGGGGGCGAGGCCGACGTGGAGAGCAAGGTTGGTGAGGGGACCACCGTTCGGGTGGTGCTTCCTCTCTAGGCGGGGCTCCGCCCCGCCGGTGATGGGTCATGGGTCGTCAGTTCTCGGTGAGAACGCGACCTGATTAACCACGAGACCGCCGAGCGACAACCGTTTTGTCGGAAACCCATAGCCCAAAACGGCCGAAGCGAGGCTCCTACCGAAAACTGAGAACCGACAACCGAGAACCGCGAGCGGAGCTCGGCTCGGGAGGTACCCCCACGGAGTATCATTGGGGCACCTCGCAGAAGGACACTTATGCAGCTCGATGAGCAATCACGGAACGCGGTTCTCCCTCGACTGCGCCGCATCGAGGGTCAGGTTTCAGGCATCATTCGCATGATCGAAGATGGGCGCGAGTGCACCGACATCATCACGCAGGTGGCGGCAGCCTCGAAAGCGCTCGACAAGGTCGGCTTCAAACTGCTCGCAGCCAACCTGACCCGGTGCATTCTCGACGATCAGCAGGTCGAGGACACGGCAGCGCTCGAGAAGCTCTTCATGACCCTCGCCTAGCGGTGAAAGTCGCCCCTTGGGGACTCGGGCATATCGACCGGTTCGACCCGACCGCTATCCTTGCCTGGACTCGACCTGACCTGGGGTCGAGAGAACTGCATCAATGAGGAGGCCGAGAAGTGGAGCACGAGGTTGCGACACTCGATGGCAATGAGGCAGCTGCCTACATAGCCCACAAGACAAACGAAGTCATCGCCATCTACCCGATTACACCGTCTTCGCCGATGGGGGAACACGCCGACGACTGGTCGGCGCAAGGGAAGACGAACATCTGGGGCGAGATTCCCGAAGTCGTCGAGATGCAGAGTGAAGGGGGTGCGTCTGGCGCGGTCCATGGCGCCCTGCAGGGTGGGGCGCTCACCACGACCTTCACGGCGTCGCAGGGCCTCCTCCTGATGATCCCGAACATGTTCAAGATCGCCGGTGAGCTTCTGCCGACGGTGTTCCACGTAGCTGCTCGGTCGGTCGCAACCCACGCCCTGTCCATCTTCGGCGACCACAGCGACGTCATGGCGACGCGCAGCACCGGATTCGGCCTGTTGGCGTCCACATCGATCCAGGAAGTGCACGACTTCGCGCTGATCGCGCAGGCAGCCACGCTTGCATCGCGGGTTCCGCTCGTGCACTTCTTCGACGGGTTCAGGACTTCACACGAAGTCAACAAGATCGAGCTGATCCCCGACGAGATCATCGCCGCGATGATGGACGGAGACGCCATCAGAGCGCATCATGAGCGTCGTCTCAGCGCCGAACACCCTGTCCTGCGGGGCTCTGCGCAGAATCCGGACGTGTTCTTCCAGGCACGAGAGGCGGCGAATCCCTACTACATCGCAGCGCCCGATCACCTGCAGGACGCGATGGACAGGTTCGCGGAACTCACGGGACGTTCCTATCACCTCTTCGACTACTTCGGGGCACCCGACGCAGATCGGGTGATCGTCCTCATGGGCTCTGGTGTTGGCGCGGTCCGTGAGACGGTCGACACGCTTACATCCAGCGGTGAGAAGGTGGGGGTTGTGGCGGTACGCGCCTACCGGCCGTTCTCGACGGAGGCATTCATCGCTTCCCTCCCCGGCACGACGAAGACGATCGCCGTTCTCGACCGGACGAAGGAACCCGGCGCGCTTGGCGAACCGTTGTACGTCGATGTCCTGGCCGGCCTGGCGGAGGCGAAAGCGGCCGGGCGTGTCGCGTGGAGCGAACTACCGACCGTGGTCGGTGGCCGGTACGGATTGTCTTCGAAAGAGTTCACCCCGGCGATGGTGGCCGGCATCTTCGAAGAGATGCAGTCCGAAACACCGAAGAACCACTTCACCGTTGGCATCGTCGACGACGTGACCGGTACGAGCCTCACACCGGTCGAAGGCTTCGATGCGGAGCCCAAGGGTAGAGTCAAGGCACTCTTCTACGGGCTCGGAAGTGACGGCACGGTCGGCGCATCGAAGAACTCGGTGAAGATCATCGGCACGAACACGCCATTGAACGCACAGGGCTACTTCGTGTACGACTCCCGCAAGGCGGGATCGGTCACGGTCTCCCACCTCCGCTTCGATGAGGACCCGATCCAATCGACCTACTTGATCGACAAGGCGAACTTCGTCGGCTGCCACCAGTTCGTGTTCCTGGAGAAGATGGACGTGCTGGAACACGCAGCCGAAGGAGCAACATTCCTTCTGAACAGCCCGTACGGTCCCGACGAGGTGTGGGACAACATCCCGGCGGAGGTGCAACGCCAGATCATCGACAAGCACCTCAAGTTCTACGTCGTCGACGGCTACTCGGTGGCTCGCGATGCAGGCATGCCCGGACGGATCAACACGGTGCTGCAAACCTGCTTCTTCGCGCTCAGCGGCATCCTGCCACGCGAGCAGGCGATCACCGAGATCAAAGACGCCATCGACAAGACCTACGGCAAGTTCGGAGAATCGGTCCTCGAGAAGAACTACGCGGCGGTCGACGGTGCGTTGGCCGCGCTGCACCCGGTGGAGGTGCCTTCGGAGTCGACATCGACGATTCACATGCGCCGGCCCGTTCCGGAGCAAGCACCAGACTTCGTCCAGCGGGTCACGTCGCTCATGCTGGAGGGCAAGGGAGACCTGCTGCCGGTGAGCGCCATGCCCGTAGATGGCACGTTCCCGACTGCCACGACCAAGTGGGAGAAGCGCAACATCGCTGAAGAGATCCCGATCTGGGATGCCGACATCTGTATCGATTGCGCCAAGTGCGCGCTGGTGTGCCCACACGCTGCGATCAGGATGAAAGTGTACGACCCTGCGTTCCTCGAGGACGCCCCTACGACCTTCAAGTCCAAGGAGTGGCGCAGTCGCGAAATGCCCGGAATGGTCATGACCATCCAGGTGGCACCTGAGGACTGCACCGGCTGCGGTGTATGCGTCGACATCTGCCCCGCCAAGTCCAAGGAGATCGTCAGGCACAAGTCGATCAACATGCGGCCGCATCTCGACCACGTGGACGAAGAGAAGGTGAACTTCGACTTCTTCCTTTCGATCCCGGAGATGGACAGGACGAAGGTGAAGACGGATACGGTGAAGGGATCGCAGATGCTCCAGCCGCTGTTCGAGTTCTCCGGAGCATGCGCCGGGTGCGGCGAGACCCCCTACATCAAGCTGCTCACCCAGATGTTCGGGGATCGGACGGTCATCGCCAACGCGACCGGTTGCTCGTCGATCTACGGCGGCAACCTGCCGACTACCCCGTACTCACAGAACGCCGACGGGCGTGGCCCCGCCTGGGCGAACTCGTTGTTCGAGGACAACGCCGAGTACGGCATGGGCATGCGACTCGCATTCGATGCCGAGACCTCCCAAGCCAGGTTGCTGGTCAAGACACTCACGAAGGAGATCGGGCTCGAACTCGCACACGGGCTGCTCGACGCCGACCAGTCCGACGAAGCCGGCATCGCGGCTCAACGGGTTCGGGTCTCCCAACTGAAAGAGAAGCTGGCGACCATGGACTCGGAGGACGCCAGGACTCTTCTCTCGATCGTCGATTCGCTCGTCACCCAGAGCGTGTGGATCGTCGGCGGTGACGGTTGGGCCTACGACATCGGGTTCGGAGGTCTGGACCACGTTCTTGCGTCCGGTCGGAACGTCAACGTGCTCGTGCTCGACACCGAGGTGTACTCCAACACCGGTGGACAGGCGTCGAAGGCCACCCCGCTCGGTGCGGTCGCCAAGTTCGCGGCGTCGGGAAAGGGGGTCCCCAAGAAGGACCTCGGCATGATCGCTATGCAGTACGGCAACATCTATGTCGCCCAGATCGCCGTTGCGGCGAACAACATACAGGCGGTCAAGGCGTTCCAGGAGGCAGAATCGTACGACGGACCCTCGCTGATCATCGCCTACAGCCAGTGCATCGCACACGGCATCGACATGGAAACCGGCATGTCCCATCAGACGGAGGCGGTGAACAGTGGGTTCTGGCCGCTCTTCCGGTTCGATCCCCGCAGGGAGAACCGTCACCCGTTCAAGCTGGACAGCAAGAAACCCTCGATCACGTTCGAGGAGTTCGCCGACAAAGAAGCTCGGTTTGCGATGCTGAAGCGCACCGACCCGGAACGGTCGAAGAAGCTCCACGAGGACGCGCAAGCGATGATCGACGCACGCTGGTCCTACTACGAGCAGACATCCGACATCGAGAGAGACTTTCTCGAAGAAGAGGAGGCAGGCGTATGAGCGTCGATCTGACCACCACCTACCTCGGCCTGAAGCTCGCACATCCAATCGTTCCTTCTGCATCCCCGATCACCGGGAAGCTCGACGTGCTGAAGCGCCTTCAGGACGCCGGTGCGCCGGCCGTCGTGCTCCCTTCACTGTTCGAAGAGCAGATCACCCACGAGGAAGAGGAGATGCAACGCCTCGCCGAGTTCGCTTCCGAGAGCTTCGCCGAGGCAACCTTCGGCTACTTCCCCGAGATGCGGGACTACAACACGGGTCCCGGCAGCTATCTGAAACTGATCGAGGACGCCAAAGCAACGCTCGACATCCCCGTCATCGCGAGCCTCAATGGTTCATCGGCGAGTGGATGGCTCACGTACGCGAAGCGTATCCAAGAGGCGGGCGCCGATGCGCTCGAACTCAATGTGTACTACGTGCCCGCAGACCCGAACGACTCAGGTGCTGCCGTCGAGGAACGCTATCTGAGCCTCGTCAGGGCGTGCCGGGAATCGATCACGATTCCGATGACGGTGAAGATCGGGCCGTACTTCAGCTCGGTGGTCAACATGGTGGGCAACATCGTCGCCGCCGGCGCCGACGGTGTCGTGCTCTTCAATCGCTATCTGATGCCCGACATCGACCTCGAGAACCTCGAAGTCACTCCGGCGTTGAAGCTGTCCGATCCATCGGAGCTGCGTCTCCCGCTGCGCTGGGTCGCGCTCATCCGAGGCAAGGTGCACACGTCCCTCGCCTTGTCGAGTGGTGTGCACTCGGCAGCAGACGCCATCAAGGCGGTGCTGGCCGGTGCGGATGTGGCGATGACGACGTCGGCTCTGCTCAGACATGGACCCGAGTACCTGACGACGCTGCTCGAAGGGTTCCGCACGTGGTTCGAAGACAACGAGTACGCGTCGGTCGAGCAGGCAAAGGGATCGCTCAGCGAGGAGGCCGCTCCGAACCCGGAGGCGTTCTCCCGCGCCAACTACATGAAGGCGTTGGTTTCATACTCCGGAACTCCCGTCTGAGGTCAACGGGCGCCGCGCTGCTCCACTCGCCACACGACATACGAGTAGATCAGGGATGCGAAGAACGTCCCGATCGAACCCGCGATCACGACCCACAGCATGATCGAAGTGTCGTCGACGAACACCCCGAGCATCAACGCGACGCCGAGCGCGACGAACAGACGCCCCGCGAGACGGTGCGTTCGAGACCACGCCAGGTCGCTCGCCATCGTCCAGGGAGTGCGAATCCCCATCGACGTGTTCCGTTTCAGCCCGGGAAGGAACACGCCCACGACGATGAACAGGACACCGACCAGCACCAACACGATCGTGGTCGTGTTCACTTGGCGTCCGAGCGCCGAGAACAGCACTACCGCATGGACCGAGCCGAGCAGCAGCATCAGCACGGTCCACATGGCAACATACGTCTTGCCCATCAGCCCAACGCGGGTCGACTCGAACCTGGGAAGCACAGCGAACAGCGCGGCCGCCCCGAGCCCTATCAGGGGCACGAGATAGAGGATCTGGAACCTCGTTGCGGATCCGCCACCCATCTCGCCGAACCGCACCGGAAGACGACTCCCGGACGGAAGCCTCCCGGAGGCCCACAGTGACAGCCCGAGCATCGCCACGATGACGAAAGAGCTCAGTCCGAGCCCCGTCCGGATCCTCCGGTCGGTCACGACCGATTCACTTGACCGGGTTCGTGAGACCGGGCAGGTCGATCAGTTCGGGCGTCCATCCCGACTCGACCGGATTGACGCGGATCCTCGCGTCGACCAGCGACACTCCTTCACCGGGTGCGAGCACCTTGACGGGGTTGAGGTCCATCTCGGAGATCTCCGGAACCGCTTCGGCGAGTGCCGAAACCCGCAGGATCACCTGTTCGAGGGCCGCAACGTCCGCGGGCGGTGTCGATCGGTACCCGTCCAGGAGCTTGGCCGACTTGATCGATCGCACCATCTCCGCAGCTTCGAGATCCGTGACGGGGTTCAGGCGAAACGCGACATCGCCGACGAGCTCCACAAGCACTCCACCCATACCGAAGACGATGAGTGGACCGAATGCCGGATCCTCGGTCATGCCGACGAGCACCTCCAGTCCGCCTTCGATCATCTCCTGCACCATCACGCCGGTCGCATCGTTGGTGAGACTCATCAGCCGTTTGAACGTCTCACGGACCTCCTTGTCCCCTTCGACATGCAGAGCGACGCCGCCGACGTCCGACTTGTGGAGCGCGGAGGGCGACACCAGCTTCATCGCAACGGGACGGCCGAGCTTCTTCGCGAACTCGACGGCGCCGGAGGCATCAGACACCGTTGTCGAGGCCGGGAGGCACAGGCCGAACTCGCTCAAGATCTCACCGACTTCGTCCGGCTCGAGCCAGCCGCCGGAGCCACCCAGCCGCTCGAGCGCCTTCTGTGCTACCTCGCGTGCGGCCTCGGGTTTGACGTCGTCGAAGACAGGGACGGTCCCTTCGGGCTTGGCGAGCCACTCCCCGTGGCGAACCACCCTGGAAAGAGCAACCGCCGCCGCCTCGGGGAACCTGTAGCTGGGGATCTTGACCCGGTCGTCCGAGAGCAGTTCGGCTGCATTGCCCGCAGACATGAAGACCGAAAGGAGCGTCTTGTCACCCTTGTAGCCGGCCGCGGTGTCCCGAATGACTTCCGCGATCACCCGCTCGGCACCCGGTGTCGTCGGGATGTAGCTCACGATGAGCGCGTCGATCTCGTCCGAGGCGAGCATGGTCTCGATCTCATGTCGGTACTCCTCCGGTCCCGCCGAGGCGATCATGTCGACGGGGTTCCTCGTCGACGCTTCGGCGGAAAGCCCTTCGGCGAGTGCGGCCCTGAGGGTCGCTGAGAACTCGGGCACCTCCAAACCGTGCGACTCGAGGGCGTCCGCGGCAAGGATGCCCGGTCCCCCGGCGTTTGTGAGGATCCCCACTCGCTTGCCCTTCGGAATCGGCTGGCTCGCGAGAAGCACCGCAACGTCGAACAGCTCCTCCAAGGTCGCCGTCCGGATCACGCCCGCCTGGTGGAAGAGGGCGTCGACCGCAACGTCGACCGACGCAAGTGCGCCGGTGTGGCTGCTTGCGGCCCTCGTCCCTGCTTTCGTTCGTCCCGATTTCACGGCGACGATCGGCTTTTTGCGAGCGATGCGCCGCGCGAGCCGACCGAACCGTCGAGGATTGCCGAACGACTCGAGGTACAGCACGATGACGTCAGTGTTGGGATCACCCTCCCAGTACAGGAGCAGGTCGTTTCCGGAGATGTCGGCCTTGTTGCCCACAGATACGAACGAAGAGATCCCGATCGCGTTTCGGTTGGCGTAGTCGAGGATCGCGATCCCCAAAGCGCCGGACTGACTTGACATGGCCACGTTGCCTGGCGTTGGGAAGAACGGCGAAAACTGCCCATCGACGACAATCCTCGGGTCCGTATTGAGAACTCCCATGCAGTTCGGACCGACCATGCGCATGCCCGCAG
>Ga0315535_1000667_pt1 | contig 24071 bp, 13 predicted proteins | sample SalMarSW160220MG_2_FD_203092 | JGI IMG/M metagenome (GOLD analysis project Ga0315535, IMG submission 203092) | Salt marsh sediment microbial communities from the Plum Island Ecosystem LTER, Massachusetts, United States - Salt Marsh Sediment SW1602-20 ... | reverse complement strand
GGCCTCCGATGCCAAAGGCACGGTCAGGGATGCCGTAGAATCTTTTATTCAAGGAAAATTGACTTTTTCTGATCAGGCAAACGCTGAAGGTCACTGGTAAAAACAGGAAGCTTATGAAATTTCTGATCATCGGTGGCGATGCAGCCGGAATGAGCGCTGCAAGCAGGGCAAAAAGAAATAATCCTGATCTGGATATTACCGTACTGGAAAAAACACTGGATGTTTCATACAGTGCCTGCGGAATGCCTTACAATATCGCCGATTCCAGCAGGGAAATTGACGATCTTGTTGTCAGGCAGGCAAGTATCTTCCGGGAAAAACAGGGGATCAATATTTTGACCGGTCATTGCGTTAAATCGATTCATCCCTTAAGCAAAACCGTTGCCGGCATATCATTGCAAGAAAAGAAGTTCCAATTTTCCTATGATAAATTATTGATCGCAACCGGAGGGTCTCCCATTATCCCCGATCTATCCGGTTTTGATCTTCCCGGGGTTTTGGCTTTAAAAAGCCTGGATGACGGAAGAAAAATCAAGTCATATCTAACATCAAATACGGTTAAAAAAGCCGTTATCATAGGCATGGGATATATCGGTCTTGAAATGTGTGAAGCGCTCAGGGCCAGATCCATAGAAGTAGATATGGTAAAACCCGGCCCCGTGTTTCTCCCATGGATGGAAAAGGAAATGTCCGATGTTGTTAGAAACGAAGTGGAAACCAATAAAGTAAAATTATATCCGGGCCATGCGCTGCAAAAGATCCACGCCGACGGCCCACGGTTACAGGTAATATGTTCTGATCTTTCCCTTGAGGCGGATATGGTTCTGGTGGCCATTGGAATAAAACCAAACAGCGAGCTTGCCTCCGGCGCAGGTCTTGACCTTGGCATAAGCAATGCGATTGCCGTGGACAGAAATCTCAATACTTCGGATGACAACATATATGCTGCGGGAGATTGCTCGGATGCCTATCATGTCGTCTCGGGTAAAAAAACGTGGATACCTCTGGCGTTACGGGCGAATCGCGCAGGCTGGGCCGTTGCCGACAATATCTGCGGCAAGGCGGTTGAGCTTCCGGGAGTTGCCGGTACAGCAGTGTTTAAGGTATTTGATCTCGAAGTGGCGCGAACCGGCCTTACCATGAAAGAAGCAACAGATTTTGGTTTCGAGCCTGCAACGGTTATGATTAAAACCCGTTCGCGCGCCCATGCCCACCCCGGCGCGTCGGTCATCCATGTGCTCATGATCGGAGACAAAAAATCCAGGCGTCTCTTGGGTGCCCAGATGGTGGGCAAGGAAGGTGTTGCACATAGAATTAACGCCATTGCCGTTGCATTGCACGGACGAATGACTGTTGATGAATACTGCCAAACAGATCTGGCGTACGCCCCGCCCTTTGGTCCGGTCTGGGACCCCACACTCACCGCAGCGAATCAACTGCTTAAAAATATCTAAGCACTTCAAGGTAAACGCATTTGACTTTGGTGCAGCGTAGCGACGGCGTGTTTCTCTTGAAAACCGACTGACTGTTTGAAGGGCTTTAGCACGCGTTAGCCCGAGCCGAATGAGGTTATGACTTAAAGAAATCATTGGAATAATCTATCGACGAATTATTCTTAATACCTCCGGCACGGCTCGGGCTTACGGGTGTTTAAGCACAAGTTTCAGTCGGTTGGAAAGAGATATACGCCGTCGTGGAGCGTTCTCCCTAATATTTTAATTCAATTGCCTTTGCCCTGAATTCGGAGCGTGAAATTATCGACAACATTTCGTCGATCTTGCTTAAATAACTGTATAGCTATAAGGATGTAAATTTCTCTATAACCGCTTTTTTCCGAAGCTTATCAATGTACTCTTTGAGTTCTTTCCCTGTTTTTTCTTTTTTTAAATACTGACCAATGTTATCTTTTACGTCTTCATACCCCACAACCGATTCCGGTTTCTTATCCACAACCTTAATCAAATGGTATCCGAAGCGCGTTTCAACGATATCGCTGACTTCACCTGTTTTTAATGCAAATGCAACATCTTCAAAGGGTTTCACCATGTTTCCGCGTCCAAAATAACCGAGATCGCCTCCTTTATTATTGCTCGGACACTCCGAAAACTCTTTGGCGAGCACGGCGAAATCTTCCCCGCCCTTCAACCTTTTTTGGATCTTTTGGAGTTTTGCCTTTTTTTCATCTTTTACGGACGGTTCGGCCTTAGAATCAATTTTGATTAAAATATGACTGGCTCTTACCTGCTCGGATTTCTTGAAGGAATTTGGATGGGTATCGTAAAATGTCTTTATCTCCTGGTCAGGAATAACAACCAGGGCCGCAATCTGGTCATCAATAAGCTTATTGATAGCATGCCCGCGTTCAATGTCGGATTGAAGTTCAGCTTCGGTAAGTCCTGATTCAGCAATGAGTTTTTTAAAATCAGCATCAGTGGCAAATCCTTTTTTGATCCTTTTAAGATCCGCAGCAATGGCTTCGGGTTCAACCGTAATACCCTTTTTCCTGCTTTCCTGAAACAGCAGTTCTTCATTGATCATAGTTTCAAGAATATCCGTTTTAATTTCAGCCAATCTATCATCGGAGATTTCCTGTCCCCGCCGTAACATATGCTGTTTTACCTGATGTAATTTCCGCTCAAAGTCGACTTTGGTAATCACGACTCCGTTAACAACGGCCAGTTTCTCAACCACGGGTTTCTTTTCCTCTGAAAAGGCCGTACCCACAGATAGCATTAGAATCAATATTGCCCCGAAAGTTAGGAGCGGCAATTTGTTTAAAAGTCTCATTAAAAATCTCCTTTTGTAGTTGATGAATTCTAACAGCAAAAATTCATCATGTTTTAATTACTTAGGTTTAACAAATAAAAATCAAAGCGGGTTCTTTTTCAGAAAATTCTTAATCAGCGGAATAATTCTGCCTGCCGCATCTTCGAGAACATAATGTCCCGCATCTTTAAATAAATGAACCTCTGCATCCGGAAAACGGCGACGCCACTCGTCAAGATATTCGGAATCAAAAACAAAATCGTGCTCACCCCAGCAGATCAGCATGGGGATACGGCTGAGTTTGAACAGATTTTCATCAACAGTCTTGACAAGGCCATAACTTGGATCCTTCTGGCTGACGGGAATATCCTGAACAAATTTTAAGGTTGCAATCCGGTTATTCCAACTATTGTAAGGTGCGATAAGGCCTGATTTAACGTCTTTTTTCATTCCTTTGTAAGATGCCATGTAGAGCGCACCATAGGCAAACAGATTAAATCCTTGCACCGCCAGAGTCGCGAAAGGCGTGATATTTCGCACCAACTTCAGTCTTATGGGAAGCGTTTTCCCCTTGGGCGGAAGAAAGGCGGCGGTATTCATAATTACGATTCGACCGATCCGTTGAGGGTATGTTACTGCATAGACCATACCGATCATCCCGCCCCAGTCGTGGAGCACCAGTGTAATTTTCTCCTTAACCTCAAGGTGTTCAAGAAAACTTTCCAGGTCTCGGACACGGCTTTGTAATCTGTAATCGTATTGTTTGAGCCCGGGTTTGTCAGACAAACCGCATCCGATATGATCCGGCGCCAGGGTGCGGTATCGATCTGACAACTCCCGGATCAGTTCGCGAAAATAGAAAGACCAGGTTGGATTTCCGTGAATCATAACAACAGGATCACCGGTTCCCTGGTCCAGGAAATGATATTTCAGACCGTTTAGTTCCATGTAATAGGACGCAAACGGGTAAAGATGATAAAATTTAGAAATATCTATTTGTTTCCGTCCGGAAACACTATTTTGTTCATTAAGCTTCACTATATGTGCATTTTGCTAAAGTTCTAATGTCCAATATCCAATTTTCAATATCCAATTTTCAAGTATTTTTCACCACTTTATTCCCAGCATCAGGCAGTTCAGGCCGCTGCCAATGCCGAAAAAACCGACAAGATCATTTTTAACCAAGAACTCCCGTTCCTCGGCGATCGCGGCCGTGATGGGAAGGGATACCGTTCCGATGTTCCCGAGGTGTTTGAACGTGGTAAAATCCTTGTCTTCCGAAATCCCGATAGATTCGAGTATATTTCTTTGATGGGTTGCGCCCACTTGATGGCAAATAACCTTGTCCGGCTTATCGTCCGGCCAGGATAGTGTTTTCTTAAACGCGCTGTATGTTTCTATTCCCAGGGCCACACCGTGCCGTAAAACGCCCACGGAATCTGTCTGCATGACATGAAGCCCGCTGGCCGGGATGCCGGTATCCGGCCCCCATCGACACAGTTTATGATGTCTGGTCGCACTTCTTACGGCCCCGCCCAAAAGACGATGGCCCGTATCGGAAGCAGATGCTTGGGTCAAAAGTACGGCCACAGCCCCTGATCCTCCGGTTAGCGTGGCCACGGTCTTCTTAAAATGATCCATATCTTTGTTTTCCAAAAGACGGTCAATGGTAAAATCCATAATCTGTCTTGCAGACTCGCAGGACACCACCAGACCGGCCTTAATCTGGCCGAGCTCTATTGCATTTGCTACCTGGATCATCCCGTTTAAGACCCCCAGGCAGGCATTTGAAACATCGTAAATCTGGGTTTCCGGTCCCAGCCCCAGACTGTGGGATACGGCGCAGGCGGTTGCGGGCTCTAAATTGTCCCTGCAAACACCGCCATATACCAGCATGCCAATATCTTCGGGAGAAATCAAGGAAGCATTTAGGGCTTTTTGTCCGGCCTTTGCGGCGCCTTCATACATGGAAAATCCATGATCCCAGAATCTGCGCTCCCGGATTCCGGTTAACGCCTCCAGTTGTCCCTTTTGAAAATGCAGGGCCTTATATAAGGGTTCAAGTCTCTTTTCAAGGTCATCCGATGTAACCACATTGGGAGGCAGTTCATATCCAAATGAATCAATATACACCTTTTTATATAACATGGCTAAACTAATATTACCTCTTTTTGAGTCACGCTTTAAACGGGACGTTGTATAAAATCGCGAAGCGATTTTATCTCGGGATCAATCGAAAACCGAAATTTTCCATTTGATAAATATACAGCCCATCGACTTTCAAAAATCCGTTTGCATACAGGGTAGGAACCGGTGTGTTCATCATTTTAGTTACCACGGCTTCCACTTCAACCGTTTTATTTTCCGGAATCACTTGACCCCGGTATATCCAGTTATGCGGCTCCCCGGTAATCAGCTCAAACCGGTGACTGTCAACCAGATGCCCCCATCGGTCAATGGCCACAAATTTGAGCAGTTGAAGGAACGATTCTATCCCCAAAGAACCCGGCCATACGGGATCTTGGTAAAAATGAGCCTTGAAGAACCACTCATCCGGTCTTACTTGTTTTACCCCGCGAATAAAACCCAGTCCTTGAGGGCCTCCGTTCCGAACGTAAGTTTCGATCCTGTCGATCATACGAAGCGCTGTTGCCGGCATCGCCAGAGAAGTAGCCGGATGAACCTCAGGATCATCAGGCCGAAGAGGGGCCTGGTCTTCAAAGTTGCAGGAACGGCTCCCCTCCAGCTCGGTCGCTGAGGGACAATAGGCTTGCTGATCCGCCCCTCGGATGCCGATCTGCCGAGCCAGGGCCTGTTTCGTAAAAAAACCGAAGTATGTATCGCCCGAATAAATGACTTCAGCATCCTGCAACACCTTAAAATCAAAATGTTCGATGATCATCTCTCCGGCTTCGGAAACTTTCGTCATCCGAGCCTGCATGGAGAATGTTTTTTTGTCCGGTAAAATCATTCGATTTAACACGGCATTCCCGCCGAGATTTCTGAATTTCAGATCTTTTTCACTTCTAAGGGCAGATCCCAGATAGGCGGCCAGCCATCCGCACGGTTGCAGGGCAATCTCGAGCAATACGCAAAAGGGCATAAAAGAGGATCGGTCTGCTTTAAAATACCATTCATCAGGCGACACGTCATATTGGGCTTCTATCCATCCGCCCGGTTTCAAAGCCCATGCTTTGGGCTCAACGCTGACAATCCTGTCCAAGAAGGAATATGGCGGCCCCGGAAGTCTGGCAATTTTTCTGTCTTTGTCAAACACTCTGTATGGCTCACCGAATGCTTCAGAAGGCTTGCCAATCGCAAATGCCAGTATTTTGTCCCGGTCGAAAACCGCCGGTTTCCGGATTCTGGATACTGGTTGCTGGATACTGGTTGCTGGATACTGGTTGCTGGATACTGGATATTGGCCTCTTTCCTCTGTCCTCTGTTCTCTGATCTCTGATCTCTGTCTTCTGTCCTCTGATCTCTGATCTCTGTCCTCTGATCTCTTCCCCCTGTCCTCTGTCTTCTGACCTCTGTCCTCTGCCTTCTCCCATACCTCTTCTATCTCTTCACGGCCAATGCCTGTCATCTTCATGGACATGTCTTTAAATAACACAATCCGTTGCCCGTCGGCATACATGAGCGCGTCGGCAATCACATACGGTTCCGGGGCGTATCCGAGTTCCTTTATTTCCACTTCATACCAGACATGCCGGGTTTCCGGAGTGACCGGCCCTCGGCATTTGAGCACGCTTTCAACCCCCACAACCGGTTCATAGCAAGTCCCGGGATTTACCGTCACCCATCCCATACGCTGGATAAATACTCTGAGCGTATGGGCACAGCATTCATACATCAGGGTTCCCGGCATAACCCTGTCATCCATAAAATGGCAGGTCAGAAACCAGTCATCCGGATGGATGTCGGCTTCCGCCCGGATCAGGCCCAATCCGTAACGCCCGCCCTCGGGCTCAAGCATCAGAATCCGGTGTATCAGTTTCATCCTCCCGCCGGGCAACCTGAGGGATTCTGCAAGTTCGATTCCATGGAAAAAAGGACCGAAACACCCTGCAAGATCGCCGCGTCTCAGCGCTTCTAACGCATCATCCGTGTAGCTTTCGGTAGTAACCGGGACAAGGGCTTTCCAGTCCGACGGCTTTTTCCCCGCGCAGGGGCAGGTATCTTCCTCGGTTAAAATAATTCCCCCTGAATTTCGTACTTCTTCATGGGTAAAGAACCCGGCACATCCGTTATGCATGCTGATCAGACGGCTGTTGCCGATAACGCCTTCAAATCTGAAAAAGAAAAGGTATGTATCCCCCTGGCGCACAAAATGGTCAATATGGATCTCATATCGAATGACATCCCCCGGCCGGGGAAGTCCTCGGTGGAATTTAACGACCGCATCCAGAAGCCGGTAACTCCTTTTTCCTTTGACCGCATGGTCGATGCCCAGATACGAGCATAAAAAAAGGTCGGCCTGCCCGGCTTCGACCGATATACACACCGGAGCGCGTCCGCCGTCTAAATACCACGCGTCGGGCAGTATATCATGTTCCGTAACCACCCGGCCCAAACCCAGAGATCCTTTTTCACCTTCCACCGAAATAATTCGGTCTACAAGCATGAGGGGTTCATCCGGCAGCCGCACCCTAACGTCGTAAGTATCCACCACTGCAAACTCCGGCCCCAGCACGCGGGCAACCGAACCAATGGCAAACTCCAGACACATATCACGGTTGAAAGCCGGTTGGACCGGTTCTTTGACCTTTTCTATTTGTTCTCTATTTTCTAAGCCGTGTTTTGCAAATGGTATTCTGTTGTCTGAAATCAGGGCCTCAATGAGACGTGTTTGTGTGTCAAAGGTTTTTTCAAAGCTTCTGGTTAACTCATCTGAAAAATCAAGAAAGCGCTTATGAGCATCGGTCGTGGCTTTATTACTTTCCGCCATAGCGTTCACTATCTCTTGATACCGGATACCGGATACGGGTTGCCGGTTGCTGGATACTGGATGCTCGATGCTTGGTGCTTGATGCTTGACACTGGTTTCCAGCTTCTGTTCTCTCTCTTCTGCCTTCTGTCCTCTGTTTTCTGTCCTCTGACCTCTGTCCTCTGACCTCTGACCGCTGACCCCTGCCCGCTGTCCTCTGTCCTCTGACACCTGACACCTGACACCTGACACCTGTCCTCTGTCTTCCGAACTCTGACCTCCGACCTCTGATCCCTGCCCTCTGTACTCTGACCCCTGTCCCCTGTCCCCTGACCCGGGCATGGACGGACACGGTATTTTTCCACCCACCTTCAGCGTTATCTGATGATCTGGTTTTTCCTCTGTAATTTCAGCGAGACTTGGGGCGTATGCATGCTTTCCGTATAGTTTTTCAAGATCCACCCACACCCTTTCCGCAATCAAAGTTCCCAGAAATTTAACCACGGAAAGATAGTCGTCTTCACCGCGAAAGCATGCAGAAACTGCCAGATGAGGCTTTTGATCGAGAATCCGGTTTATCATACCGGTGCAGGACGCATGGGGGCCCATTTCAAGAAAAATCCGGACACCGTCTTGATACGCCTGCTCTATTAATGTGGTGAAGTTAAAACCGGAAATGGCTTGATCCAGAATTGAGGCCGCAGCGCTTTCTTCTGTGGGAGTGTAGGAGCGAGCAAGTGCACAACTGTAAAACCGGATATCTTTTGGCGGAGCGCAGGGAAACAGGTGAAGCTTTTTGTAAGCATCCGCCACCGGAGCCGCCGCATCACAGTGAACCGTGACCACCCCTTCGAGAAACACGGCCTCACAGCCAAGTTCCCCGATAGCACCCGTTACATGGTTTTGTCTGCCGCCGATCACACATTGATCCGGGGTATTAACGATCAAAAGTTTTGTAAAAGGCCATTTGTCGATAACCGTGAGAACCTTATCCGCCGGACGATTTACAACCGCAGCGCACCAGTTTACATCTTCATCCATGGGGATTCCCCATGCGTTGCGTGCCGAAGTACAGGGTCCGGCAAGTTGGGTAGAAAACAGGTCGGTAGCAAGCATGCGTTTTAACATGTTGTCCCGGGCCGGCCAAGCCCCCATGGCGAAAAGTGCTGCGGATTCTCCAAGGCTGTATCCAATCGCCGCATGGGGGGATATACCGAAACTTTTTATAAGATTGGCCATAACCCCGCCGTGAACCACTTGTCCGAAGATCATATGCAAGGGATTTGAAATGATCTTGTCGTGGGACGATTTTTCCCAACCCGGTTCCCATGAGGTCCTCCACGGCACATAACAGTGCGGGATAAGCTGACGCTTTAATTGATGGGCCACCGTATCCATTTCGCGAAGAATTTCCGGCCACAGCACCCCCACGCCTCTGCCCATTCCAACATAGTGGTTCCCCGAACCGGGAAAGACAAAGGCGATGTCACCGGTCATACCCAAAGGATGGGGAGAATAACGGATCCCCCCCGGACCGTTCATGCGTTCGGGAGTATCGGACCTAACCGCCCGTTGAGCGTCACGGATAAATTTTTCCAGTTCAAAGATATTGTCTGCAACCAGGGATACGGCAAATTTTTTATCTTTATCCAATCCGTTCTTAAGATACCAGGACCGGGCCACCTGTTCGATCTTAGGATCTGGTTCCAAACCTTTTTCTGACGACAAAGCGGCCGGGTATGCTCTACTCGATGAATCTTTGATATGAAGATAAAGGGCCTCAAGACCCTCGATCAATGTATTTTTACTGTCTCCTTCAACCACAAAAAGTCCCGGCCCCATAAAACCAAGGGGTCTTTTTCTTTCCCATGTTATTTTTTCAGGTATCCGGTCAACGGATTCATATTCAACGCTTTCGAGGATGACATGCATGCAGTTGCCATCCGTTGTCATGGCGCCGGTGCATGCCCTGCGGGGACCGTCTTTTCGGTCTCTGAGCCAGTATTGCGGAAAAGCGGGCATATGAAATGCGCCGGGTTGCCATGATGGATCGCCGGGGTTGATAAAGTTAGTTAAGGGGGGAATGATCTCCTGGTACAAACACAGGCTGGTTTTAACCAATGACGCCAGTCCGGAGACAGCTCCGGTATGCCCGATGTTGGGTTTTACGGATCCGATGGCACACGGTTCTTTACGGCCTGCAAAAAACTCGTTAAGGGCTTGTGATTCGACCTGATCTTCCAAAGGATTTCCACTGCCGTGAGTTTCAAACAAACTTATCAAAGACGGTGAAATACCGGCATCCTCAACGCATCGTTTCAGGGAGAGAATATAAGCGTTTTTTGACGGCCTATGGGCGGTAACACCCCCCCGGCCGGCTTTTCCGACTCCCTTGATAATACAATATATCCTGTCGCCGTCCGCTATTGCCTGGTCAAGCCTTTTGAGTACCAGCGCCGCAGCGCCTTCGCCGGGAAGCGTTCCATCCGCTGACCGGTCAAAGGGACTTATGTTGTGACTTCGGGTAAACGGCCTTATCTGATGGGCTGTGATCACACTGCGAACATCACCGCAAAGATCAACCGCTCCCACAAGAACGGCATTGGTTTCTTTTTGCTGCAGGGATCGCACCCCGATTTCAAGGGCCTTCAGACCGGAGGCCGCTTCATTGGATACCACATAGCTCGGACCTCCGAAACGAAATTCTCTGGCGATCCTGCTGGCGATAACTCCGCCAAGGGCGCCCAGGGTTCGGGTGGCGGTAAGGGGCGGTCGAAATGCATCCCGTAACCATTCCAGCCAGATGTTGGTTTCTTTCTCATCCTTAAGAGTTAATCCCGGGCGGTTTGTTTTTTTCCAGTTTTGAACTAAATTTTTCAGGTGCCAGCGGAGATGAAAATCCGTAGCTTCAAAGTCAAATTCGATGCCGATGTAGGCCCCCATGTCTGTTCGTTCTTGCCTCAGGGCAAGGCCTGCATCTTTCATGGCGTCGGCCGAGACTTTGAGCATTAAAAGATGCTGGAGAAGGATATCCGGAATTTCATTAGGGGGGATTCGAAACTCTCTGAGATTAAAAGAAAGTTCATTCATGTATCCCCCCCAGGCGCCCTGTCCGTCAAGGATACCCTCGGCAATCGTGTCACACCCGTTCCACCGGTCTTCAGGCCTTTTTGTGATGATGGATTCTCCTCTAAAAACAGTTTCCTGAAACGCCTTCAGAGATGTTAAGGAGCCGAAAGCACATGCCATGCCGATAATTGCTACCGGGGAATTTGTAATTGACGATTGACCATTGACGATTGATAATTGATAATTGGGGGTTGAAGCATGATAATCGGCAATTTTCAATCGGCAATTTTCAATTTCCGAATCCCATTCTTCAAAAAGCAGGTGGCTGTTTATGCCTCCGAATCCGAACGCACTGACCGCAGCTCGCCGGGGAGTGTCCTTATCCTTCCGGACCCATGGTTCCGCCTGGGTTTGTACTCGAAACGGACTGTTATGAAGGGGACTTTTAGCCAGGGGCTTACTGAAATTGAGCGATGGCGGCAAGGTTTTATTTTTTAATGCCAGAAGAGTTTTGATCATCCCGGCAGCGCCTGCACCGGTCAATAAATGGCCGATCATGGATTTGACGGACCCAATGGCGCATTGTTGATTTGACCAGCCGGATTCGCCCCAGAGCGTTCTCAAGCTTTCAAGTTCCACGGCATCTCCCACCGGTGTGCCGGCCCCATGGCATTCAATGAGATCAATGTCTTGAGGAGACCATCCCGCGTCCGCATAAGCGCTGCGCATGGCCCGAACCTGGCCTTTACTGTCCGGCGCCAGAAGATTGCCCCGCATGTCATTGGAAAGTCCGATACCTTTTATTACCGCATAAATATGGTCTTGATCCCGCAGGGCGTCATCCAGCCTTTTTAAGACCAGCATGCCCACGCCTTCTCCCACCACCAGACCGTCTGCACTTTGGTCAAACGGGGCACAACGACCTGAAGGGGATAACGCCCGAAGCTGACTGAAACCGACCTGAGTGTAAAGAGATTCCGGTCTTGAGACGCCACCGGCCAGCATGGCGTCTGCACGAAAAGAACATAATTCATCGCAGGCAAATTTAACCGAATACAGGGATGAGGCACAAGCGGCATCCAGAGTATGGCTTCCGCCGCCCAGTCCGAGTCCTTGGGCAAGTATGGCTCCTGGCAAACTGGTTACCCTGCTGGCCAGGCATTCCTCCCTGGAAAGTCGTATCTGTTTATCCGGAGCAATTTGGCCAAAAAGTTTTTCTTCAAAGGATGTTCCCAGTATTTTTCTGGTGATCGAAGAGGAAGCGTCCGTGGGCAATGCAATTGCGGCAAGAGCGGTCCCGATATTTTCTTTATTCATCGACAGGGTCACACAGCTTGATAATGCTTCCCGGCCCGTACTCAGTACCATTTGATGCAACGGATCCAGTTCTTTTAACAGTTCCTCGTCAAGATCAATTCCTTTGGGATCAAATCTAAAATCATGGATGAGACAGGATCGCTTTGAAAAAGCTTTGTCCGGCATGGGATCGGAATGATACATAAAATCAGGTTCAACGATCCATCTGTCTGGGGGCACCTCAACCGTTGTATCAACCTTGTTAACGATGTTCTGCCAGAACGTATTCAGGTCCGGAGCCCCGGGGAACAGACACGCCATTCCCACCACAGCGATGGGTGTTCTTTTTTTCATAAGTGAAGCCTGTAAAGCATTAACGAGATATGAGCCCTGAAAAATAGCCCATAACTGAGGCTACAACGTCAAGAAACTTGTCGAACCAGTCTCTTTTATAAACCTGACCGGTCAGAATGGAACTCCTTGTATCAGATACATTTTCCACCGGTTCCTGTGCTTGTCTTTTATCAGAATCTTTTGTTTCAGGAGTAGAATCCTGGATTGCGGTTTCCGTGATTACTTCATCTTCAGTTATAACAATGAAATCCTGCTGTTCTGTTTCCGGTCGATCTTCAGTCGGATCAATTTTAATGGAGTGCTCATAAGCTAAATACCATTTGTCGAAAAATTCCTTTTGGAACTTTGATCTGATTTCAGATTTCAGGTTGTCAAGGTTCCAGAGCATGTTTTTAAACGTGTGGGTGTTGGAAATCGAGATCCTGAAGTTATGGTCGGCCATCTCTTGGTATATGGGTTGCAATTCATCTAAGGATAAATTTTTTATATTCCGATCATCGGAACATTCAGATAGGATTCGGTGCAGATTTTTTAAACAGACCTGTTCATCAATCATTTTGTTTTAATTCCCTTTTTTTCGATGTTATGATTTGCTCTACAGTTGATCATCAGTGAGCGATTAACGATAATTTCTGATTTTCGTACAATAGTTATATAAAAAAAACAATAAAATGTCTGTAATCCCATAGTAGATTTCTTTTAACCGTTCACCATATTTTCATGCCCCAGATCTATGTAAATTAATTCCTAATGTGAAATAAAGCCTATAGAGTTTAGCGAATAAATTGGGTTTGCGCCATCATAAGCAATACATAACTATCTGTAAATTCATTAGATCATATTTAATTAATATTTATGGCATGATTTCTGCTTTCAATATCTGACAAATTCATAACTAATTTTGAAGATATGCTCTCCAAGATTATTACATAATGAGTTTTGATGAACTCGTAAAAACCAGCATTTATCACGTTTTAGGTTTTAAGATTTAGGTTTTAGGCAATTAAAATTAGTTATTTTAACAGATACTTAAAACTTAATACCTAAAACGTCCGTAAAAAGTCGTATTTTGACTTTTTACGAGACCGTCAGTTTTAATACGTAAACATTTAAAGGTTCGGACGACTCCGCACTTATTTTAGGTGACGGCTCAACCGAACTGATAACGGCCTTGAATCGAACAAAAAAGCAATTCAAGGTGATAAAAGAAAGGCAGGGCATTTAATTGGCCCTGCCTTTTTTATTGTTCTATTTTCCGCAAGTATCGTCTGTTAAGCGTTGCGGGTATACTGCTCAAGGGACAACGGATAACCAACTTCCTCCTTGCATTTTTCATAGGCATGATTATAGTCTAAAATTATGAAAGCACATAACGAAAAAATACCAAATCCAAAAGAAATTGAAAAAGAGATCGGCGATTTTCTTTCCAAGAAATTCGGCGGCAGTGTTAAAATGGTATCTCCGCTGGTTGTCCCCCACGAAATCAATTCCGAAACCGAGAAAAAGCCTACCCGTAAAGAAAAGAAAATTAATTTCGACCTAAAACCCGAGGAGCTTATCTCTTATCTTGATCAGTATATCGTGAAACAGGATGATGCCAAAGCCATACTGGCTACAAAAATATGTACGCATTTTAACCGGATAAAACGTGCCGAAACCTCATCCGATGATATCAGTGATATGGTCGGCCACATCAAAAACAACATACTTATGTTCGGTCCCACCGGAGTTGGAAAAACATATATCATTAAACTGATCGCGAAAAAAATCAATATTCCTTTTATAAAGGGTGACGCAACCAAATTCAGCGAAACCGGCTATGTGGGCGGTGATGTAGAAGATCTTGTCCGGGATCTCGTTCGAGAAACTGACGGTGATATTGAACTGGCTCAATACGGTATCATCTATATCGATGAAATTGATAAAATTGCGTCGAGCCGCAACATTATTGGTGCAGATGTATCACGATCAGGGGTTCAGCGCGCACTTTTAAAACCCATGGAAGAAACCGAAGTTGATTTAAAAGTGCCCCATGATCCGATTTCAATGATTCAGGAAATCGAACGCTTTCGCAAGACCGGCAAACGGGACAAACGTGCAGTCAACACCAGTAATATACTGTTTATTATGAGCGGCGCCTTTGGCGACCTGGCCCGGATTGTTAAAAAACGGGTTGCCGACCAGGAAATCGGGTTTGGAGCAAAGATTAAAAACCATCGGGATGATGCGGACATTCTCCAACAAGCAAAAGCCGAAGATCTGATAGAGTTCGGATTTGAAAGCGAATTTGTCGGTCGTCTGCCGGTAAGGGCTGTTTTTGAAAAGTTGACCCAAGAGGATCTTTTTGAAATTCTGAAAAATCCCAGCAACCCGGTCATTCTCGGTAAAAAACTCGATTTTGCGGCATATGATATTGACGTGAAATTTGAGGAAAATTCCCTTCGTGTTCTCGCTGAAAAAGCATTCAAAGAAAACACCGGCGCCAGAGGTTTGGTTAGTGCCGTGGAAAAAGCACTCCTTTTGTTTGAAAAAAAATTGCCCTCATGCGATATTAAAAAATTTCCGGTAACGGTTTCCGTAATCCAAGATCCTGCAAAATCGCTTGAAAACATGTTGTCGTTATCAAACCGTAGCGAATTGGAAGAAACATTTGCGAAGCTTGCTGGTGAAGAAAAAAAGTTCATCATCGCCTATTTGAACGCCAACAAGAAAAACTTGTCGGGAAAATACGGTCTTACGTTGACACCGTCTCGCATCCAAGTGGTGGCCTCTTATTACTCTGGTCATATTATGGATATCGAAAAGGTAATCAACAAAATCAAATCATTTTATGATGACATTAAAAAAATAGAACTTTTATTTTATAAAAATAACGACATTAATATTGTCCTGGAAGATGATGCCGTGGATTCTATTATCGAACAGTTTGAAAAGAACGATATTACTGTTGAAGATTATTATGAACAGCTGACAGACGATTTTAAACTTGGTCTGAATTTGATTCGGGAAAAAACCGGAAAAAACCGTTTTTTTATCACAAAAAGCGCTCTTTTTGATCCCGAGACGTTTATCAGCAAACTCATTAAAGATGAGATGAGCCATGGATTGTTGCCCGACTCTCGAAACCCGAACCTTGAACCCTGAACCTTGAACTTAGAACCCAAATTATCCATATGATCGGAATATCAAAACTTTACTGTGGAACCGTTGAACCGTCGGATGCCCTTCGTTATGGGCGAATGTCGTCAAAATTACCGTCCCATCTTTTGCAGTTTTCCAGCGATAAACGGCCGGTAATCGTCTGGAATATTACACAGCGATGCAACTTAAAATGTGTGCACTGCTATGCCCACGCAAAAAACATATCGTTTGATAATGAACTTTCAACCCAGGAAGGCAAAAATCTGTTGGATGATCTTGCAGAATTCGGGGTTCCGGTTATTTTATTTTCCGGCGGGGAACCGCTGACCCGGAAGGATCTTCCTGAACTTGCGGAATATGCTGTAAAAAAGGGTATGAGAGCCGTTATCTCAACAAACGGAACCCTGATCACCCCTGAAAAAGCCCAAACCCTGAAAAAAATCGGTCTGTCATATGTGGGCATAAGTCTGGATGGAATGGAAGAGATTAATGATCGATTCAGAGGCGTGAAGGGAGCTTTCAAAGCGGCGTTGCAAGGAATTGAAAACTGTAAAAAAGCAGGAATAAAAGTCGGGCTCCGCTTTACAATTAACAAATTCAATGCGTCTGAAATCCCAAAAATTTTTGAGCTTCTTGAAGATATGGAGATTCCGAGAGCATGCTTTTATCATCTGGTGTATGCGGGTCGCGGAACAGAGCTTGTAAAAGAAGATTTGTCCCATCAGGAATCCCGAAACGCCGTGGACCTTATCATGGATCTTACAAAACAATTACATGATAAGGGACTTAGTAAAGAAGTATTAACCGTGGACAACCACGCGGATGGCCCGTACCTTTATTTGAGACTGCTTAAGGAAAATCCAGAGCGGGCCCGGGAGGTTCTGGAGCTTCTTCAAATGAATGAGGGCAACAGCTCCGGCATCGGCATTGGCTGCATCAGCTGGGATGGAAAGGTACATGCCGATCAATTCTGGCGTCATTACAGTTTCGGCAACGTCAAAGATCGGCCCTTTTCTGAAATCTGGACCGACACCTCGGATCCGCTGATGAAAAAACTAAAGGAGAAAAAAAAACACGCCAAGGGAAGATGTGAAACCTGCAGATGGCTGGATATCTGCGCCGGTAATTTCAGGGTACGGTCCGAAGCGGTAACCGGTGATATCTGGGCGCCGGATCCGGCATGTTATCTTACAGATGAAGAAATAGCGTGAGACCTTTACAAAGCATCCCCTTTTGCCCAATTTCTACGCCTGCCCCGTGGAATGCGTAGCCTATTTCTCTGGGGTCAGACTCAGATTTTAATCCTCAAAATACCTAAATGTATTCCTGCGGTTAAAATCTTCGTCTTCCTTGAACTTGAACCCCGGTTAAATATTAAATACAGATTTAACTGGGCAGGCAAAATTGAACGCTTTGCAAAGGTCTCATGAATAATTATTACAAAATTTAGGAGTTGCTATGCTTTTCCCCGACTACAGGCCAAGACGGTTGCGGCAAAATGATGGGTTTCGACGGATGATTCGCGAAACCAGACTTTCGGTAGATGACCTGATCCTCCCCCTTTTTGCCATTGACGGCAAAGGGATTAAAAATCCAATCGATTCCATGCCCGGGCACTTTCAGTTATCCATAGACCATCTTGTTAAAACATCAAAAAAAGCACACGAACTGGGTATACCGGCGATAATGCTTTTTGGAATACCGGACAAGAAAGATCCCCTGGCAACCCGCGCTTATGCCAAAGACGGCATTGTTCAAAAAGCGACAAGCGCTCTCAAAGACAAGGTACCCGATCTTAATGTCATAACCGATGTGTGTCTGTGCCAGTACACGGATCACGGCCATTGCGGATTTGTTGACGGTCACATCATAGATAATGACGCCACCCTGGATCTTCTTGCCCGAACCGCACTGTCTCACGCAAAAGCCGGAGCGGATATGGTTGCCCCGTCCGATATGATGGACGGACGTGTGGCGGAAATTCGCACGATTCTGGATGAAAACGATTTAAGCAATATCCCGATAATGTCATATGCCGCCAAATATTGCTCTGCATTTTACGGACCCTTCCGTGATGCCGCGGACTCGGCCCCCAAATTCGGAGATCGCCGGACGTATCAGATGGACCCCGCCAATGCCCTGGAGGCCATTCGGGAAGTGAGCATGGACATAGAAGAAGGAGCGGATATCATCATGGTAAAACCTGCCCTTCCTTATCTTGACATTGTCTGCCGCATCCGCGAAGAGATTGATCTTCCCCTGGCAGCCTATAATGTCAGCGGGGAGTATGCCATGATCAAAGCGGCAGACAAAATGGGATGGATAGACGGAAAAAAAGTCATGATGGAGTCTCTCACGGCCATTAAGCGGGCCGGTGCCGATATGATCCTGACCTATTTTGCTATTGAAGCTGCCGAAGAATTAAGAGTCTAACTGTTTCGCAACAACATTATGAAAAACACGAACCACACCTCATCAGAAAAATCTCATCCCGAAGACAAAAACAAAGGAGCCACTCTGCGCCTGGTTGCCTGGGAAACCACGCGCAACTGCAACCTCGCCTGTGTGCACTGCCGCGCATCCGCAGAACATGGCCCATTCAGCGGCGAACTTGATACCCGGGCGTCTTTTCACCTTCTGGATCAGATCGCACAAGTGGGAGAACCCATCGTAATTTTGACCGGCGGAGAACCGCTGTTACGACCGGACATTTTTGATATCGCAAAATACGGTACCGACAAAGGCCTCAGAATGGTCATGGCGCCAAACGGAACGCTCATTACTGAAAAAACCACCCGGCAAATGGCGGATGCCGGCATTAAACGCATAAGTGTCAGTCTGGACGGTGCAACCAAAGAAAGCCATGACCGGTTCAGGGGAGTGGATGGCGCCTTTGAAGGTGCGCTTCGCGGAATACGGCGGGTTAAAGAAGCGGGGATCGAATTTCAAATAAACACCACCATTACAAAGACCAATCTTAGTGAAATCCCAAAAATTCAGGAACTGGCCATAAACTTAGGTGCAGTTGCTCACCATATCTTTCTGTTGGTTCCAACCGGCCGCGGCAAATATATTGTGGATCAGGAAATAACCGCGGAAGAGTATGAGCGCACATTAAACTGGTTTTATGATCAGAGGGAAAAAACGTCTTTACAGCTTAAAGCCACATGCGCTCCCCATTACTACCGAATCCTCCGGCAAAGAGCAAAACGGGAAGGAAAGCCGGTCACCTTTAAAACCCACGGCATGGATGCCGTTACCCGGGGATGCCTGGGCGGAACCGGTTTTTGTTTTATTTCGTACCGGGGCATTGTTCAACCCTGCGGATTTCTCCAGGTGAATTGCGGCGACATTACCAAAACATCCTTCACGGACATCTGGAATCATTCGGACGTGTTTTTATCATTGCGTAATTTTGACAATCTCAAGGGAAAATGTCACCGGTGTGAATACAGAAAGGTTTGCGGCGGCTGCAGGGCAAGGGCCTATGAAGCAACCGGAGATTATCTGGCCGAAGAACCCCTGTGCAGTTATCAGCCGGTTTCCATCGACAAATGTTAAGCCCGGAGAAACTATATTGACATTTTTTCAGGTCCAGCCTTTGTATTTCATGATGTCTCAGCGACGCTATTTCTAAGGTATGGCAATAGAACTATGTAATAATTTACATAGATTTTGGGTAATTTACCCCACATATTCATATATTCTGCTATGAATTAGTACCGTTAGTCTTATCTTCCAATCAATATAACTGATTAATATTATATTGTTTTAGATGAATCCGCATTGCAACTAATTGATTTAGCATGATTTTTGCATGCTTTATTTTGAATATTTTTTTTTCAACCCGCGACTTACACCGGTAAGATGTGCTGAATTTTAATAGAACCTTTTGAAAGTTAAATAGTGTCCATCCGATGAACTTTTAAACAAGGATTCCGCCCATGCAAGAAAATAATAATGTTCTTAAATCATCCGAAATAACCACTCGTTTATTTGGAGAAATTGCGAATCTGCCTGAAACCGATAGGCAAAATCTTATAAACGCTTTGTATGAAAGAGAACAACATAATTTTGATGTGAATAGAAGACATCCTAGGAAACCCTCCAAAATCGCGGTAGATTGTTTGATTGGTAACTTATCGTTTACGCATTTCATTCAAAACATAAGCAAAAGCGGAGCCTTCATTGAAACAGAACTGCCATTTCTAAATAATAAAGCGCTTTCGATGACTTTTAGTTTGCCGGGCGATGAAGTTCAGATTAAAACCGCAGGAAAAATCGTGAGAACCGACTCAAAGGGAATCGGCGTGCAATTCGATGAGGTGTTACCCGATATCTATATGTAGAATGATTGTCGGCATAGATTTGAATTTGTTGCAAATTTTTAACATGCTTGATATCCCCTGCCCGGGTCAATTCCCTTGATTTTAGCTACCGGAGTTTTCCCACCCTTTTTTCCACCGCTTCCAAAATCTTTCCGCTTTGCATGAGCTGCTTGATTGTATCAATGTCCGTGGACAGGATCCGGTCGTTTTCCAAATGGGATACGGCATTTCTGATGACGGTATAAGCGGCCAGGGTGCCTTCACCGGGTTTAACATTGGTGAAAAGATCCAATGCCTGAGCGCCGCACAGTAATTCAATAGCAATAACATTTTCCGAATTTTTTACAACTTCTCTGCACTTTCTGGAGGATATGGTACCCATGGATACATGATCTTCCTTGTTGGCCGAAGTGGAAATAGAATCTACACAAGCGGGATGACTTAGAACTTTGTTTTCGGAAACAAGGGATGCGGCGGTGTACTGTGCAATCATGAATCCTGAATTAAGACCGCCGTCACTCACCAGAAATGCCGGGAGCCCGCTCAGTTTGGGGTTGACCAGTCTCTCGATACGACGTTCCGAAATGCTTGCAAATTCCGAAACTGCCATACAAAGAAAATCCATGGCCAGAGCCACCGGCTGACCATGAAAATTTCCCCCCAATAGAAATTCCCGGGACTCCGAAAAAATCAAAGGGTTATTTGTTGACGCGTTCATTTCTGTTTCCACCACTTTTTTGACGTAAGCGATAGCATCTTTGCCGGCGCCGTGGACCTGAGGGGAACACCTTAAGGTATAGGCATCCTGAGTACGGCAGCAGTCCTTATGAGAGGTTACGATATCGCTGTTCCGGGTGATTCGATACATGTTATCGGCCGCGGCGGCCTGTCCCGGATGCGGTCGAACCTTATGAATTCTTGGATCAAATTCCATCCGGCTCCCCATAAGCACTTCCAGGCTCATGGCCGCCGCAATATCGGTCAATTTGGAAAGTTCCAAAGCATCATAGACCGAAAGTGCGCCAATCGCCGTCATTACCTGGGTGCCGTTGATCAACGCAAGTCCTTCCGCAGCTTCCAAGCGGAGGGGTTCTAACCCACACTGTTTTAAGGCTTCTAATCCGGGTATTCGCCGGCCCTTGTAAAAAGCTTCTCCCTGCCCGATCAAAACCAATGAAAGATGGGCCAGGGGAGCCAGGTCGCCACTGGCGCCCACAGACCCCTTTTCCGGGACAACGGGACAGACCCCCCGGTTAAGAATCGTTATCAGATGATGAACGGTTTCCAGACGGATACCGGAATGCCCTCTTGCCAGGTCCTTGATGCGAAGCGCCATAACCGCCCGAACGATCTCTTGGTCGAAGATGTCCCCCACTCCCGCTGCATGACTCATGAGGATGTTTTCCTGAAGCTGCCGCGTGTCTTTTCTGGAGATGGGCACATCGCTCAGAGCCCCGAAACCGGTCGTAACCCCGTAAATGGTTTTTTCCTCCTGAACCCATTGTTCAATCAATTCCCGGGCGTCCTTTATCCGCCTCTGAGATTCTGTGGTTAACTGAACGGTTGCACCCCGTCTTGAAATACTCACCAAATCATCAAGGGTCATGTCATCCATGCCCATATGGATTTTAGTCATAATACACCTGTTCCACTTTTTATGGTTGTCTGAACCTGTGAACGGTAATATATTTTAGGATAAGGATTTTTTCAAATAAAAAGGGAGATCTGAAATGCTGTTACGGATGGAATGGTTGCGGCCGTGACGGCAAGATCGGCGGCGGTGTCCGCATTATATAATGTTAAAATATATTTAAATTCGATTAAAGACCGTTCCTTTGTTTATGAGATGTCAAAACAGATAAAGCATCTGGAAAATGAAATACAGAGGAAAGAAAAACAAGTACTTTCAAAAGCGGATCAGGTACCTTTGGACTAATCCATGGCATCCACAACCTTGTACCCTTCCTTTTCCAGGGCTTTTTTGATAACCGTTGTATTGCAGGCCGAAAGCCGAAAATAATACACCCGTTTACTGATTTCTTGTGCGGTAATCCCAACGTTTATAATATCTCCGCCATTTTCGTTTATAATCTGTGAAACGTTTCTGAATGCACCCGGCTCATCCCCAACAACCACGTCAATGCGGGAACTGGCGGTTAGAAGACCCATCATGTCGATAAACGCCCGGAGAATGTCCGTCCCGGTAATTATTCCGACCAGTTTGTCGTTTTTTACAACCGGCATCCCACCGATTTTGTGCTTATAAATGAGTTGGGCCGCAATCTCCACGTCATCATCGGGCCGAACCACAATAGGATTCCTTATGATCAAATCCGCAAGAGATACCTCTCCCAGCATGGAAGGAATAAAGCCCTGTTTCAAATCCGAAAGAGTCACAAAACCCTTTAGTCTGTTATCCGTTCCAACCACTGGAAGATGTCGAATAGAATTAATTTTCATAAGCTCGATTGCCTCCTGGATAGAGGCGTTTTCCGTTATGGTGATGGGATCAGGAATCATTAATGAATGAATTTTCATGGCGTCTTCCTTTCAGGTTCTACTTCGCCGGCATTATCCAGTGCATTCAATACCAGTGTGATGGGCCTGTCTTCTTCACTTTTTCCGGCAAATCTTATGGGACCCGGCCTTCTGTAGCTGTCTTCACCCGGCGTTGCCGCAAGCCATTTTTCTCTAAATGCCTTTACCACTCTAAAAGAAGCGGAATTAACATCCACCAGACTTTTTTCCAGGACAAGGGCCAATTTTCCTTTCCTCTCTTCAAGGTGCATGAGCGGGGCAATGGGAATCCCAATGGGCTCCCATTTTGAAAAATCCTTTTCCAAATTCATTATGGCTGCCATTTGTCCCGTAGAACCGTTGGCGATAAGACTGAAAACCGTTAGTCCAAGGTTATACGTATAATTGCAGTCAAATCGGGTGGGGTCGTTTCCCCTGCCGTCATAACCGTAAAAATGAATCTGTGTTTTGAATTTGGGCACCGATTTCTGAAAAATCTTTTCAACAGGAGCAGGAATCTTTTCATCTTTTGAAATCACACCTTCCTTCTCCAGTTCCTGTTTCAGGGTTTTGGCAGATATGATGGATGCTTTAATCAAGCAAAACTCGGAATCATCATAGTTTTTGAAAAGAATCGGCCCGAAGTAATCCGGATCAAGACCTTTCTTTTCAAGCGTCTTCCGGTAATACGATTTTTCTATTCCGATCTTGTAAGTTCCATTCTCCTTTAGAATGTTGAGGTAATCTTTGACCAGATCCATAAGAACTTTTTCTGTCTTAACCTGCGAAAACTGGAAATTCCCGTGACTGTCTCTTTCCATGAGAAGGCCTTCCTGAAAAAAATCAGGAATATCATTGAAAAGCTCATCATCCCGGGTATTCCATATGGAAAAAGAAGCCCCTTCCCTTTCGAACCTGGCCAGACGTCTCAGGTATTCCAGCTTATCTTCAAGGGCCGGAAAATCATCATGGAAATTCGTGTCATGGGTTTGATTATATTCCGCAATGATTGTATTCAGCTTTAGGATAAAAATTTGTATTTCATTGATAAATTCCAAAACGCCTTCCGGTATTACAATCACGCCGAAGTTTTTTCCCACAGCAGCTCTTCTGACAATGCCGTCACAAATTACACGGGAAAGGTGTCTTAACGTCATTCCATAGGCATGATAATCCACGGTCCCTTGTTTTTCAGCTTTTTGGATTCTCTCATGATCGATATAATCGGATAGATCCTCACCGACAAGAGTCATATTGGCATGGGTCTGCAAAGCAACCTCAAGTGCCAGATGGCTGGCGACCCTTCCCATGACTTTGCAGATATGCCAGTATTTTACATCCGAACTGCTGTCTGTGCACAAATTGGAGACCGCGTTGGCAAAGGCCCTGGCCGCCGTATGAAACCCAAAGGACATGGAGCACAAAACTTTCCCTTGCGCGTCTCTTACCTGTATATCGCCGTCAATGGTCTTGGGAACCCCGATGACCTGGATGCGATCCTGGATCAATTCCTGTGCCAAAAATGCCGCATTGGTATTTGAATCATCACCACCGACAATGACAAGGGCATCCAGACCCAAGCTTTTGCAGGTCTCCCTTGAAAGGGCCATTTTCTCTTTGGTATCTATTTTAGCGCGGCCGGTTTTTATCATGGTAAACCCGCCCAGATT
>Ga0315535_1000666_pt1 | contig 24103 bp, 20 predicted proteins | sample SalMarSW160220MG_2_FD_203092 | JGI IMG/M metagenome (GOLD analysis project Ga0315535, IMG submission 203092) | Salt marsh sediment microbial communities from the Plum Island Ecosystem LTER, Massachusetts, United States - Salt Marsh Sediment SW1602-20 ... | reverse complement strand
CGCGTCATCCTGGTCGACGAGCGCGGACGCGCGATCAACGGCGACCGCATCCTGGGAATGCTGGCCCGCCACTACGCCGGCCGGAGGCGACTCCTGCGGCGCAGGGTCGTCGCCACGGTCATGAGCAATTTGGGTTTGGAGTTGTACCTGAAACAACAGGGCATCACCCTGCTGCGCGCGCCCGTGGGAGACCGTTTCGTGGCCCAGGTCATGGCCCGCCGCGGCGCGGTGTTGGGCGGAGAACAGTCCGGCCACCTCTTGCTGCCGCGGGCTCTGCCGACGGGAGACGGCTTGTGGACGGCGCTGGAAGTCCTGTCCGTGCTGGTCGCGGCAGGCAAGCCTTTGTCGGAACTGGCCGGAGGCTGGGAGGATTTTCCCCAGATCCTGGTCAATGTGCCGGTGACGCACCGCCCCGAATGGACGCGCCTCCCGCGGGTGGGGGACGCCGTGCGGGCGGCGCAGCACGCTCTGGGGGACCGCGGCCGCGTCAACTTACGCTATTCCGGCACCGAGCCGCTGGCGCGCGTCATGGTGGAGGCGCAGACCCGGGCCCTGGCCTGGGAGTGGGCCGAGCGCATTTCCGATGCCGTTTCCGCCAGCATCGGCAGTTCCCAACGGAGGTTCCACACATGGCTCACTTGTGCGTGAACATCGACCACGTCGCCACCCTGCGCCAGGCGCGGGGTGAACTGGAGCCGGATCCCATCGACGCGGCCGTCCTGGTGGAATTGGCCGGGGCTTCCGGGATTACCGTGCACCTGCGCGAAGACCGCAGGCACATCCAGGACCGGGATGTGGAGCTTTTGCGCCGGGTGGTGAAATCCAAGCTGAACCTGGAAATGGCCGCCACGGAGGCCATGGCCGAAGTGGCGTGCGCCCTCAAACCCGACGAATGCACGCTGGTGCCGGAAAAGCGGCAGGAGCTGACCACCGAAGGCGGGTTGAACGCCGCCGGACAGGTGCCGCATTTGCAGGCGTTTTGCCGGCGCCTGCGGGCGGCCGGAATCACGGTGTCGCTTTTCATCGATCCCGAGCCGGGGCAGGTCGCGGCCGCCGCGGAGATCGGGGCGGATTTCGTCGAACTGCACACGGGCGCCTACTCCCGGGCCCAGGCGGAAGCGGACATCGAACGCGAATACCAAAAATTGACGGCCGCGGCCGAAGCCGCCCGCGGCCGCGGACTGCGGATCAACGCCGGTCACGGGTTGACCTACCGCAATGTTTTGCCCGTCGCCAAGCTGCCCGGCGTAGAGGATTTGAACATCGGCCACAATATCATCGCCCGGGCGGTCCTGGTGGGGCTGATGCAGGCGGTTCGGGAAATGCGCGACTTAGTGGAGGCCTAATCATGTGCGGCATCGTGGGGTACATCGGGCAACGCGAAGCGGTTCCCATCCTGCTGGACGGGCTGCAGAAGCTGGAGTACCGGGGCTATGACTCCGCCGGGCTCGCCATCGTGTCCGAGGGCAAGCTCGAGCTGCGGCGCTGCGAGGGCAAGATCAGCCGGCTGGTGCAGATCGTGGCCAACACGCCCCTGCCCTCGCGGGCCGGCCTGGGGCACACCCGCTGGGCCACCCACGGCCGCCCCAGCGAGGACAATGCCCATCCCCATACCAACCAGGACGGCACGCTGGCCATCGTGCACAACGGCATCGTGGAAAACGACCGCAGCCTTCACCGCCAGCTGGAGGAGGAGGGCTATCGCTTCATCTCCGACACGGACTCCGAGATTTTCGCCCATTTGATCGACAAGCATTACCGCTCCGGCACGCCCCTGGAAACCGCCGTGCGTCGCGCCCTGGCGCAGGTCAAGGGCACGTTCGCACTGGGCGTGGTCAGCCTGCGCGAACCGGAGAAACTGGTCGCCGCCCGCCGCGACAGCCCTCTGATCATCGGCTTGGGCCAGCAGGAGTTTTTCATGGCCTCCGACGTGCCCGCCCTGCTGGCGCACACGCGCGAAGTGCTGTATCTGAAGAACGACGAGCTGGCCGTGCTTACGCCCCAGGGCGTGAAGATCACCAGCAGGCAGGGACGGTCGGTTTCGCGCTCCCCCGAACACATCACCTGGGACGCCATCCAGGCGGAAAAGGGCGGCTACAAGCACTTCATGCTCAAGGAAATTTACGAGCAGCCGCAGGTGATCGAGGATACCCTCCGCGGCAGGGTGGAAGGGCTGGGCGGGGAAGTCCAGCTGGAGGATGCCTCCCTGTCCACCGCCTTCGTCAAGGACCTGCGGCGCATCTTCCTGGTGGCCTGCGGGACTTCCTGGCACGCCGGCTTGGTGGGCAAATTTCTTCTGGAGAGCGTGGCCGGAATCCCGACCGAGGTGGATTTTGCCTCGGAGTTCCGCTATCGGGCGCCCCTGCTGGACAAGCAGACCCTGGTGGTTTTGATCAGCCAGTCGGGTGAAACCGCGGACACGCTGGCCGCCCTGCACGAGGCCAAGCGCCGGCGCGCCCGGAGCCTGGCGATCTGCAACGTCGTGGGGTCCTCCATGACGCGCGAGGCCCACGGCACCCTGTACACGCACGCCGGGCCGGAGATCGGCGTCGCTTCCACCAAGGCCTTTACCGCCCAGCTGACGGCCCTGCACCTGCTGGCCTTGTACCTCGGGCGCCGCAACGGGCGCTTTTCGGCGGATGCGGCCACCGGGCACATGGACGAGCTGCGCCGGATCCCGCGGCTGCTGGAAAGCGTTTTGGAAACCGATCCCATCATCCAGGAGCTGGCGGGACAGCTGTTCGACAAGCGGGATTTCCTCTACCTGGGACGCGGCATCAATTATCCCATCGCGCTGGAGGGAGCGCTCAAGCTGAAGGAAATCTCCTACATTCACGCGGAGGGATACCCGGCCGGCGAAATGAAGCACGGGCCCATCGCCTTGATCGACGGCAAGATGCCCGTGGTGGCCATCGCGACCCAATCCTCCATGCTGGAAAAGATCATGAGCAACATTGAAGAGGTCAAGAGCCGCGACGGCTCGGTGCTGGCGCTGGTGACGACGGGGAACCGCGAGGTGCGCAGGCGGGCGGACTGGGTCATCGAGGTTCCTCCGGTGGCGGAACCGTTCAGCCCCTTGCTCAACGTCGTGCCCCTGCAGCTGCTGGCCTATCACATCTCCGTCAAGCGGGGTTGCGATGTGGACCAGCCCCGGAACCTGGCCAAGAGCGTGACCGTGGAATGAGCGCGTCCCCGCTGGTGAAGTTCGACGTGGACACGCACGCCCGCACCGAACTCGTCAATGTCACCGGCCTGCTCCAGCGCGCGGTCCAGGAAGCGGGCGTGGCCGAGGGGATTTTGATCGCCACGGTGCTGCACACCACGGCGGGCTTGACGATCAACGAGAACGCCGACCCGGACGTGGGACGGGACCTGCTGGCCTGTTGGGGACGCTGGGCGCCGGAGCGGGGCGATTACCGCCATGCGGAGGGTAATTCGGACGCCCATATCAAGGCCAGCCTGGTGGGCGCCACGGTCACGCTGCCGGTCGCGCACGGGCGCCTGGTGCTGGGAACGTGGCAGGGAATCTTCCTGTGCGAATTCGACGGGCCGCGGCGCAGGACCCTGTGCGCACGCCTGGTGTCTTAATTGCCGGAGAGCGTTTCGGGAGCCAAGGAAATTTTTCGGGGCGGGGACCTTCCCGCCCCGTGTGGTAAATACCCGGGAGGATTTTCATTGCGAACCACTGCGGCCATCTTGACGGGGGTCATGCTGCTGGCCGGCGCGGCGCGGGAGGCCGGCGCCTTGAAGCTCAGCACGGGCCAGGACCAATACCTTCGTTACGAACTGGTGGACATCGTCGCCAGCACGGGGCAGAGCGAGACCGCCGGGGTTTATCCGCCGATCCTGTGGGCGCAGGTGCAGAAGAAGGGGCGACTGGTGGTGGCGCCGGGCGATCTGCGCCAAGTGCCGTTGCACGCGGCCGCGCCCGGCCGCTGGGAGGGTTTCTGGCCCATCCCCTTCAACCCGGAATGGGGGGACTATCGCGTCCGCATCCGCCAGGACCTGGCCGACGGGACGACCCTCGCCGCTTCCGCCGCCTTTCGGGTGCACGGCCGCGAACCCTACGTGCTGCCCCCGGGCTTTTCGGTGGTCACCGACGAGGGCGGCCGCAGAGGCCCCTACGCCACGCCGGGGCTGGACGAGCAGGAACCGAAATCCTGGCGCAATCTCGTGCGCTGGGCCGACGCCATGGGGGCGGACGCGCTGTGGCAGTGCCTGGGACAGACGCACGTATGGGGCAGCGTCCGGGAGGACCGGTTTCCCTGGCCGTCCGATACCCTGAACCTCATGCAGCGCGTCGGCGAGGCCGCACACGCGGCCGGGATGAAATACGGGGCGTATATCATCGCCTTCGTGGTCATCGGCGACCGGCCGGAGGCCAGCGGGTATACGTTCACGCTGGGATACGACAAGAATCAAGACACCCTGCGCTCCCTGCGGTACGTCTCGCTGGGCTGCGAGCGGAGGCTGGCCGACATCATCGGCCTCCTGCAGAAGTTCGAGGCCTCCCCCGCAGTGGATTTTCTCGGGCTGGATTACATGCGTACGGATTTCGGCGGCTACGAGTTCGCCGAGGAATTCGTCCGCGACATGTCCATCGCCACACCGCCGGAGTGGCCCGGTTGGAGTCCAAGCGAACGCCGCTTGTGGGTCGCGCGCCTGCTGGAGGTCGAGCGGGACGCCGCGGCCCGCGAGCGCTGGGAATGGTGGCGGGCGCATAAGGTCGGCCTCGTGCTGGCGCGGATCGTGGCGGCCGTCCGGCCGCAGAAACCGCTGTGGGTGTTTTCCCTGGGCTGGAAGACCGGACACCAGCACGGGCAGGACATCGCCATGATGCTGGACGCCGGCGTGGCCTTCAATGCGCCCATGTTTTACTCCATTGCCAAGCCCGATTTTCCCCACATGTTGACCGATTGGCGGGTGTACCTCAGGCATGCCGACTGCAGCATCGTGGTCGGCGAACCCGTGGATTGGAACCTGCTCGGCCAGGACCTGGAGCTGCCCGCGCCTCAGGAGCACTTCGACCGGCAGCTGGAAACGTTGCAAGCCCTGCGGCCGCTGGCGAAAAGTTTCGGGTTGTTCTGGCACGATCTTTCCCGGGCGCATTACGGCTTCCGCGGGCCCTACGGCACCTGGGAATGGGTTTTGGCGGGGGCGGCCTCCTTTTCCGAGAATAAGCGGGCCGCCGGGCGGATTTCCTGCGACCTGCAGATCCTGGCGCCCCCGGAACTGGTGGTCAACCAGGAGACGGAAATCCAGGTCGGGGTCGTCAACGCCACCTCCGGCACGCTGAACGCCGTATCCGTGGAAGCGGTGCCCCTGCCACGCCTGAGCCTGGAGGACCGGCAGGCCTGGCGTCTCTACCATCTTCCGCCGGGACCCGCGCCGCAGACGGTACGGTTCCGGTTCCGGACGGGCCAGATCTACGAACCCAACGGCGGCCGCCAGATGATCGCCTTCCGGGCCCACAGCCAGCAGGACGCGCCCCGCGACGACCTTTTCCGCTTCGTGTACCTGCCCGTGGTGGCGCAGCCTTCGTTGGGCCTGCCCGGAGGCACCACGGGCGCTGCAACCGGCCAGCCACGTTCCGTCACGCCCGCCGGCGCGTCCCGCGCCCCGTCCGCAAAACCCGGGGGCGGGAAATGAGCGCCGATCCGAAAATCCGCAACTTCTGCATCATCGCGCATATCGACCACGGCAAGTCCACCCTCGCCGACCGCATTTTGGAATATACCCAGACGATTTCCCGGCGGAACATGCGCGAGCAGGTCCTGGACGACATGGACTTGGAACGCGAACGCGGCATCACGATCAAGGCCAAGGCCGTGCGCCTGACCTACGTGTCCGAAGACGGCCAGGCCTACCAGTTCAACCTGATCGACACGCCCGGGCACGTGGATTTCAACTACGAGGTCAGCCGCTCCTTGTCCGCCTGCGAGGGCGCACTGCTGGTGGTGGACGCCTCGCAGGGAGTGGAGGCGCAAACCCTGTCCAATGCCGAACAGGCCGTGCTGCACAACCTGGCCATCGTGCCGGTCCTGAACAAGATCGACCTGCCGGCCGCCCGGCCGGAGGAGGTGGCGCGCCAGATGGAGGAGGCCTTGGGGCTGGCGGCCGACCGCGCCATCCGGACTTCCGCCAAGACCGGCGAGGGCTTGGTCCCGATCCTGCACGCCATCGTCGAGCGCATTCCGCCGCCCGCGGGAGACGCGCTGGCGCCGCTGCAGGCCCTGGTGTTTGACTCGCATTTCGACACCTACCGGGGAGTCATCACCTATCTGCGCCTCAGGGACGGCCAGATCCGCAAGGGCATGACCGTGCGCATGCTGGCGACCGGCACCAACTACGAGGTGGATGAAGTGGGGGTCTTCACCCCCGAGGCCACGCCCGTGGCGCAGCTGTCCGCCGGGGAGGTGGGCTACATGATCGCCGGCATCAAGACCATATCCGATGTCAAGGTCGGGGACACCGTGACCGAGGAGGCGAGGCCCACGGCCGCGGCCCTGCCGGGCTTCCGGGACGTGAAGCCCATGGTGTTTTGCGGCCTGTTCCCCATCGAGGCCGGGGAATACGAGTCCCTGCGGGATGCGCTGGAGAAGCTGAAATTGAACGACGCCTCCCTGCATTTCGAGCCGGAGAATTCCGCCGCCTTGGGCTTCGGGTTCCGCTGCGGCTTTTTGGGCCTGCTGCACATGGACATCGTGCAGGAACGGCTGGAGCGGGAGTACCATTTGCAGCTGATCGCCACCGCCCCGTCCGTGGTCTTCCGGGTGTATAAAACCGACGGCCAGACGCTGGAGGTGGACAACCCCGTCAAACTGCCGCATCCCTCCGAAATCGAGGCCATTGAGGAGCCCTACTTAAACCTCGTCATCCTCGTGCCCGCCGAATACATCGGCGCGGTCATGCAGCTGGCCCAGGAGCGGCGCGGACAATACGTCAACACGGAATATTTGGACGCCAAACGCGCCAAGCTGGTGTACGCCATCCCCTTGACGGAAGTTATTATGGATTTTTTCGACCAGCTCAAATCCCGCACCCGGGGCTACGCCAGCATGGACTACGAACTGGCCGGATACCGCCGGGACAAACTGGTGAAAGTGGATATCCTGGTCAACCGCGAGCCGGTGGACGCCCTGTCGTTCATCTGCCACCGCGATTCCGCGGACGCCCGGGGCCGGTCCCTGGTGGAGAGACTGCGGAGCCTGATTCCCCGGCAGCAGTTCGAGGTGCCGATCCAGGCGGCCGTCGGCGCCAAGGTGATCGCGCGGGAAACGGTCCGGGCCCTGCGCAAGGACGTGATCGCCAAATGCTACGGCGGCGACATCACCCGCAAGCGCAAATTGCTGGAAAAACAGAAGGAAGGCAAGCGACGCATGAAACACGTCGGGAACATCGAGATTCCTCAGGAGGCGTTTCTGGCCGTCCTGAAGATCGACCAGTAGCAACCCGGGCACACGAGCACGGGGCCCCGGAAACATCCGGAAAGGCGGAACTTGAGTCATGTGGGAATGGTTGAGCACGGCGGAACCTGCGGAACTGATTTTCAACGCCATTTTGGTGGGCTCGATCCTGGCCGAAATCCTGTTGCGATACCTGCTGCGCGTCGCCAAGACGAGCAAGGTTTTGGAATGGGTGGATTCCATCTTCATCGCCATCCTGCTGGCCCTCGTGATCCGGACCTTCGCGGTGCAGGCCTTCAAGATTCCCTCCGGCTCCATGGAAGACACCCTGCTGATCGGCGACCATTTGCTGGTGAACAAGTTCATCTACGGGACCCGGATTCCGTTCACGGACAAGATCATTCTCAAGCTGCGCGATCCCCGGCACGGCGACATCATCGTGTTCAAATATCCCCTCAACCCGCGCCGCGATTTCATCAAGCGCTGCATCGGCGTGCCCGGGGACGTCGTGGAGATCAAGGACAAAATCGTCTATATCAACGGCATCGCCCAGGACGAGCTTTACGTGATTCACCGCGATTTGCACGTCTTTTCCGGGGACACGGGGAATCCCCGCGATAATTTCGGGCCCGTGACCGTCCCGCCCGACTCCTATTTCATGATGGGGGACAACCGGGATTACTCGGCCGATTCCCGGTACTGGGGATTTTTGGCCCGGAAAATGATCAAGGGCAAGGCCTGGGTGATTTATTGGCCGATCGGCCGCTGGCGGGTGGTGAAATAATTCTTTCCCCGGCGGGAAGGGATTCATTTACGGAACGGTTGCGCCCGGGGAGTTGAGCAAGCCGCTGGCGCGGCGATTTCCGGTGCCTGCGGGCAGGGTGCCGTTTCCCGCACGATCCTCGGGCGCCTCATGCTTGCGGATGCAATTCCAGGACCAAGCCAGGTCTTCATCATGTCCCAGCCACGCGCTCTGTATCTCCACATTCCTTTTTGCTTGAGCAAGTGCGCCTATTGCGATTTCGCCTCGCGGCCTGTGACCGGGCGGGCGGAAATGGCCCGGTACGTGCGCGCCCTGCGGTCCGAAATCCGGAGGAGAGCGTGCGGCCGTGTGAGCTCCCTCTATTTCGGCGGCGGAACGCCCTCGCTGCTTGAGCCGGGACAGGTGCAGCGCCTGCTTGCGGACATCGGCGCCCGGGCGGAAATTCACGCCGACGCGGAAATTTCCCTCGAAGCCAATCCGGCCACGGCCGGCCGCGCCAAACTGGCCGGATTTCTCCGCGCGGGCGTAAACCGGCTGTCGGTGGGCGTGCAAAGCACGGCCGATCAGAACCTGGTCCGTCTCGGCCGGCGGCACGACTCGGAAGCGGCGGCCGGTTTCGTCCGCGAGGCACGGCGTGCCGGCTGGAAAAACCTTTCCTGCGACCTGATCTACGGCTTGCCCGGCCAAACCCTCCGGGAATTTCAGACGGACCTGGCCCGGCTGCTGTCCTGGGAGCCGGATCACGTTTCCTTGTATGCCTTGGGCCTGGAGCCGGGAACGCCGCTGGCGGAACGCGTGGCCGCTGCGGATCTGCCGCGGCCCGACGACGACCTGGCGGCGGACATGTATTCCTGGGGTCGGGACAGGTTGGCCGCCGGCGGGTATGCCCAATACGAGCTGTCCAACTTCGCCCGCCCGGGAAAAGCCTGCCGCCACAACCTCCACTATTGGCGCGGTGGGGAATATTTGGGTTTGGGGGCCGCAGCGCATTCTTATTACCGTGGGGTACGCAGTTGGAACGACGCCGATCCGGATGCCTACCGGATCAGCCTGGAAAAGGGTTTTCTCCCGGTTGCCGGCCGTGAAAGCCTGGACCCCAGGAGCAGGCTGGGGGAAGCCCTGATCGTAGGCTTGAGGCTGACCGCGGGCGTCCGGAGATTGCCGCTGGAAGCGAATTTTGGCCGCGAAGCCCTGGCGAGCCTGGAACCGGCCTTTCGCCGCTTTCAGCAGGAGGGCCTGCTGGAAAAAGACCGGGATGCGATCCGCCTCACCCCTCGCGGCATGCTGCTGGCGAATGTGGTTTTCCGGGCCTTGGTTTGAAGGCCGGACCGGGAAATATTCCTATTTTAAAGCGATTTTTTTGAATTTCATCTTGACGCTTACGCAGAGCCTGTGTTAGCTTACGTAAAACTGAAAGTCGAGGCATCAATGTAAAGGAGGCCTGGCATGACCAAGGTTGAGCTGATTGACAAGGTGGCGGAAGGCTTGGGGCTGCCAAAACGCGAAATCGAAAAGATGCTGGATAAATTGATTTCGACGATTCAAAACGCCCTGAAAGAAGGGAAAAAAGTTTCCGTGGCGGGCTTGGGCACCTTCGTCGTTAAGGAGAAGAAAGCGCGCCTGGCTCGCAACCCGAAAACCGGCGAATCCGTGCAAGTGCCGGCCAAGCGGGCGCCCAAATTCCGCGCCGGCAAGGAATTGAAAGAAATCGTTCAATAATTCGCAGACCCAGCCCCTTATACCCTCGATAGCAGGGCATTTGCAGAGGTAAAAGAGGTCACACCCCTTTTCTTCAGATGCCTGTGCCAGGGGACATGTCCTCGTGGCTATGATCGGAGGAGGCATCTCCATGGAACGCAAGTCCAGTAAAAAAAAGAGTCCGGACACCCACGGCGCCAATAAAGCAGCGGCCAAGAAAAACGCGGTCAAACGCGAACCGAGGAAACGCGCGGCCAAACCCGAGCCGTCCGGAGATTCGTTGCGCCGGGAACGCAAGCCCGCCCAGGCACCGCCGCCGGAGCCGCAGCCGGCTCCCCCGTCCGGTCCGCCGTCCGAGCAGCGGGAGTGGGGAACGCCCGAACCCGCGCCCAGCCATTGGCAGGACCGCTACGGCGAGGACCGGCTGGTCCTCATGATCCGCGATCCCTATTGGTGTTTTGCGTACTGGGAACTGACGCCTGAAACCCAATCGGACCTGCAGGCGCGTTTGAGCGGCGGGCAGGCCCGCTTGATTTTGCGGGTTTATGACGTGACCGATGTTGAATTCGACGGGACCAATGCCCACCGCTTCATGGATGTCGAGATCTCGCTGGAGGCGGACAATTGGTATCTGAACGTTTGGTCCGCGGACCGGTCCTACTGCGTGGAGCTGGGACTGCTGCGTCCCGACGGAAAATTCGAAATGATCCTCCGTTCCAACCTGGTGACCACGCCGCGGGATTCCGTGTCGTCGGTGATCGACGAGGAATGGATGGTGTTGGACGACACGTTCGAGCGCCTCTACAAGGCGGGCGGCGCGGAGGACCGCGGGCGCTCCTCGGAGGCGATCACCAAATACATGCTGAAACGGGTGCGCGCGGATGTTTCCTCGGGCGGCCTGGGCAGCATGGGCTCCGAGGGCGGCCGTCCCCGCGTGCAGGCCAAGGAGGATTTTTGGCTGGTGGTGAACACGGAACTGATCGTGTACGGTGCGACCGAACCCGATGCCAAGGTGACCATCCAGGGAAATGCGATCCGTTTGAACCCGGATGGGACCTTCTCCGTCCGCTACGCCCTGCCTGACGGCAGGCAGGAGATTCCCGTGCGGGCGGAAAACGCCAGCGGCACCCAGGAGCGCCGGGTCACGCCCATTGTCGAAAAACGCACGGAATAACAGCAAGGGGTGATCATGGCGCAATACGGCTATTTGATGTTGGTTTTGCATGCCCACCTTCCCTACGTGCGACATCCCGAGCATTCCGATTTCCTAGAAGAAGACTGGTTCTACGAAGCCATCACCGAGACCTACATTCCCATCATCGACATGTGCGACCGGTTGATCGCCGAGGGCGTGGATTTCCGGTTCACGATGTCGCTGACGCCGACCCTGCTGAGCATGTTCGGCGACCCCCTGCTGCAGGAACGCTACTTGAACCACATCGGGAGCCTGATCGAGCTGGCGGAAAAGGAAGTGGAGCGCACCCGCTGGCAGCCGGAATTCAACGGAACCGCGCAGATGTACCGGGAACGGTTTTACCGCTGCCGCTCGGTTTTCGCGGAGAAGTATCACCGCAACCTGGCCCTGGCGTTCCGCAAGTTCCAGGACCTGGGCAAGCTGGAAATCATCACCTGCGGGGCCACACACGGCTATTTCCCGCTGATGCTGAACCGGAACGCCATGCGGGCGCAGCTGGCCGTGGGCGTCCAGACCTACCAGAAGTATTTGGGCATCCCGCCCCGGGGCATCTGGCTGGCGGAATGCGGCTACACGCAGGGTTTGGATGCGCTCTTGGCCGAACAGGGCATCAAGTTTTTCTACATGGACTCGCACGGCATTTTCCACGGCAGCCCGCGGCCCAAATACGGCATTTACGCCCCGGTGCTGACGCGCGCGGGCGTGGCGGCTTTCGGGCGGGACGTGGAATCGTCCAAGCAGGTGTGGAGCTCCCTCGAGGGCTACCCGGGGGATTACTGGTACCGCGAGTTTTACCGGGACATCGGCTACGACCTGGAGTACGAATACATCCGTCCCTACATCCACGGCCAGGGATTTCGCATTCCCACGGGAATCAAGTATTTCCGCATCACCGGTCCGACCAATCACAAGGAACCCTATGATTACTGGCGTGCGCGCGACCGGGCCGCCGAGCACGCCGGAAATTTCATGTTCAACCGCCAGCAGCAGGCGAAATTTCTGCATGGCCTGTTGGGCGGCCGGAAATCCGTGGTCGTGGCGCCTTACGACGCGGAGCTGTACGGCCATTGGTGGTATGAAGGACCCGAATTTCTCGAGTTCCTGTTCCGGAAGCTGCATTACGATCAGCAGGAGATCAAACCGGTGACCGCCCCGGAGTACCTGCGGGAAAATCCGCGCCTGCAGGTGGTCACGCCCAGCGAATCCTCCTGGGGCTACAAGGGTTACCACGAGCAATGGCTCGCCGGGCCCAACGACTGGATTTACCGGCATTTGCATAAGGCCGCGGAACGCATGGTGGAACTGGCCAACCGCAACCCCCAACCCGACGCCCTGCGCCGGCGCGCCTTGAACCAGGCCGCGCGCGAGGTCCTGCTGGCCCAGAGTTCGGATTGGGCCTTTATCATGAAGACGGGCACCATGGTGGAGTACGCCGTGAAGCGCACGCGTGACCATCTCGAGCGCTTCAACCGCCTCTACTGGGATCTGCAGCACGGCCCGTTGGATTTGGATTGGCTTTCGGACATCGAATACAAGGACAACCTCTTTCCGGAAGTGGACTACCGCCTCTACGCCGACCGGCCCTGACCGTCCCCGGCCGGCGAACCGTGTGTAATGAGGACTCCGACCTTGACACCCTTGCAGGCTAGAGACAACGCCTCCATCCGATCGGCGCGTGAGCGGGATGTTCTCTGCGCCATCATCGAGCAGCACATCCAGACGGCCGAACCCGTCAGTTCGCGGCAAATCTGCGATGCGTATGCCTGGGGCCTTTCCACGGCCACCGTCCGCAACTGCATGGCGCGCCTGGAGGCGACCGGCTTTTTGCACCACCCTTATCCCTCGGCCGGCAAAATTCCGACCAGCAAGGCCTATCGCTATTTTGTCGACCGGCTCTTGGAGGATCGCGGCCTGGATTCCCGGCAGCAGGAGAGCATTCACGCCGAACTGTGGGCGCAGGCCAACGAAGTCGAACACATGGTCAAGTTGACCGCCAGCGTGCTCGCCGCCCTGTCCCAATTGCTGGCCGTCAGCTGGGTGTCGCACCAGCTCGACGACCGGCTGGAGAGAATTGACCTGGTCCGCCTGTCCGCGCGGCGGCTCATGTTGGTGGCGTTTACGCTGGGGCGGCGGGAAATTCACCAAACCGTCGAGACCGGCGAGATCCTCTCCGCGGAGACCTTGAGCCGCGTGGTCGGCTGGGTGAACGAGCACGGGCGCGGCAAGAACGCGGCCGGAATCTCGGGCCTGGCCCGCAACCGCTGGACCCACCAAGACCGGCGCTGGACGGAACTGCTGCGTCAGGCCCTGGACGTGTTGAGCGCCCGCTTGCAGGCCCCGGAGCGCGCGGGGGTGGTGGTCCAGGGCGCCGCCAACCTGATCGCCCAGCCGGAATTCAATGACGTGCGCTTGATCCGCCGGCTGGTCGCCCTGCTGGACCAGCAGGACGACCTGCTCCAGTCCTTCGCGGGCCCCGGAATTGAGCGGGACGGCTTGCACATTGTCATCGGCGAGCCGTACCCCAGCAGCGGGCTGCCCCCCCTGTCACTGGTCACGGTGGGGGTGGGATTGGCGGGGGGGCGAAACGCCCGTTTCGGCGTGGTCGGACCGACCCGGATGGCCTACGGCCGCATCATTCCCTTGCTCCAGTATACGGCCTCCACGGTGGCTCGGGTGATCGCGCGCAGCGGAGTTCCTTCCCGGTAGCCCAGCGGACCGGAAGCCCTTGGGGAAAAACCCCAACGGCGGGGTTTTTCCGGCCCAGAACGGCGGGAGCCTGGATCCGGCCGCCTTCCCGGAATCCGGGGAAGGAACCATTTACAAAAATCCGGTTTTATTGTAAAATTACGTTTTCTGCAAGCTACTTTCTAACGGGTTTGGCGGTGATCGTTGTGTGGTACGACAATGAGGACGAAAATGCGGCTCAACCGGAGGAAGGCGCGGCCTCGGCTTCCGCTGCAGCGGGCGAGGGCCAGGACGCAAGGACCCCGGGCAGGGGCTTTTCGGCCGCGGCGGACCCGACCAAGGCCTTTGACGACGACCCGGACGATTTGACGCCGGGGCCCGTGACGGCCGACGAGATTTCCACTCTGAAATCGGCCATCAAGGAGTTGGATGAAAAAGCCAATCTCAACTATGACCGGTATCTCCGGGCCCTGGCGGAGCTGGAAAATTACAAAAAGCGCATCGGCCGGGAGCGCATGGACTTGATGCGTTATGCCGGGGAAGACTTGTTGCGTGAAATTCTGCCGGTGGTGGACAATCTCGAGCGGACGCTGATCCACTCCGCCGAGGCGCAGGATGTGGCCAAGGTCATGGAAGGCATCGGCCTGATCCAGCGCCAGTTCCAAAAAGCCCTGGAAAAATCAGGGGTTTCCGTAATCGACCAGGCGCCGTGCGCCTTTGATCCTCAGATTCATCAGGCCCTGGAACGGGTGGAGGATCACCGTCATCCGGATGACACCGTCGTGGAGATTTTACAGAAAGGCTACATCTTGAACGGCAAGGTGGTCAGGCCGGCCCTGGTCAAGGTGGCGAAACACCATTAAGCGTCCTGTTCGCGGGCTCCTGCCTTTTTCTTCCTGACGGGACGCCGCCTGGCCGGCGAACATTCCCCGGCGGAGCGTCTGCCCAGGCTGGTCCGGCAGCCTTCCCGCGCCGGGCGCAAATTTCAAACCCGCGCATAGAAAGGATTTGATCGCACATGGCAAAGGTACTGGGGATAGATTTGGGGACGACGAATTCCTGCATGGCGGTGATGCAGGGAGGGGAGCCGACGGTGGTGCCGAACGCGGAAGGCGGGCGGACGACGCCGTCGATCGTGGCGTTCACGAAGAACGGGGAACGGCTGGTGGGCCAGACGGCGAAGCGTCAGGCGGTGACGAACCCGGAAAACACGGTATTTTCGATCAAGCGCTTCATGGGGCGGCGGGACGCGGAGGTGAAGGAAGAGGAGAAGAAGGTGCCGTACCGGACGAAGGCGGCGGGCAACGGGGACGTGCGGGTGGAAGCGGGGGAGCACGAGTACGCGCCGCCGGAGATCTCGGCGATGATTTTGCAGAAGCTGAAACAGGACGCGGAGGCGTACCTGGGGGAGAAAATCACGGACGCGGTGGTGACGGTGCCGGCGTACTTCAACGACAGCCAGCGTCAGGCGACGAAGGACGCGGGGAAGATCGCGGGGTTGAACGTGCTGCGGATCATCAACGAGCCGACGGCGGCGGCGCTGGCGTACGGGCTGGACAAGAAGAAGAACGAGAAGATCGCGGTGTACGACCTGGGTGGAGGGACGTACGACATCTCGATCCTGGAGATCGGGGACGGGGTGTTCGAGGTGAAGTCGACGAACGGGGACACGCATCTGGGAGGGGACGATTTCGACCAGGTGGTGATCGACTGGCTGGCGGAGGAGTTCAAGCGGGAGCAGGGGATCGACCTGCGGGCGGACAAGATGGCGCTGCAGCGGCTGAAGGAGGGGGCGGAGAAGGCGAAGATCGAGCTGTCGTCGACGCTGCAGACGGAGATCAACCTGCCGTTCATCACGGCGGACGCGACGGGGCCGAAGCACCTGGCGGTGACGCTGACGCGGGCGAAGCTGGAGCAGCTGACGGGGGGCCTGGTGGAGCGCACGATCGGGCCGATGGAGCGGGCGTTGTCGGACGCGGGGTTGAAGGCTGGGGAGATCGAGGAAGTAATCCTGGTGGGGGGCATGACGCGGATGCCGCGTGTGCAGGAGACGGTGCGGAAGTTTTTCGGACGCGAGCCGCATAAGGGAGTGAACCCGGACGAGGTGGTGGCGGTGGGTGCGGCGATCCAGGGGGGGGTGCTGAAAGGGGACGTGAAGGACGTGCTGCTGCTGGACGTGACGCCGCTGTCGCTGGGGATCGAGACGCTGGGGGGCGTGGCGACGAGGCTGATCGAGCGCAACACGACCATTCCCACCCGCAAGAGCCAGATCTTCTCCACGGCCTCGGACAACCAGCCCACCGTGTCCATCCGCGTGCTGCAGGGGGAGCGCGAGATGGCGGACGACAACCGCACGCTCGGCCGTTTCGACCTGACCGGCATCCCGCCGGCGCCGCGGGGCGTGCCGCAGGTCGAGGTGACGTTCGACATCGACGCCAACGGCATTGTCCACGTTTCGGCCAAGGATCTGGGGACGGGCCGCGAGCAGAAGATCACCATCACGGCCAGCTCGGGCTTGAACCAGGACGAGATCGACAAGATGATCAAGGAAGCCCAGGCCCATGAAAGCGAGGATCACTCCAAGCGGCACCAGGTGGAAGTCCGCAACCGCGCGGATTCCCTGGTCTACCAGACGGAAAAGATCCTGCAGGAACACGGCGAGAAAGTGGACGCCCAGGTCCGGGAGCAGGTGAAAAAGTCCGTCGAAGACGTGAAGAAGGCCCTGGAGAAGCAAGACACGGAAGCCATTGAGGCGGCCTGCGCCAAGGTGGAGAAAATGGCGCAGAAGCTGGGCGAAGCGGTGTACGCCAAGGCCAGCGCCGCCAAAAATTCCGGTGGCGAGCAGCAGGCTCCCGGCGGCGAGACGGAGACGAAATCCCCGGAGGAAGAGAACGTGGTGGACGCCGAGTTCAAGGCGGAAGACGGCGGGGGGAAGGACTCCTGACCGCAACCGGCAAGCTTCGCTTTTTTAGGCAGAACCACAGACCGCGGTCCCGCGCCCGGATGGAAAGTGGGGCGCCGCGGTCTTTTTGCTAGAGGTGCATGATGGCCGCCAAGCGTGATTATTACGAAGTCCTGGGAGTCCCCCGGAACGCCTCGGAGGACCAGATCAAACAGTCCTACCGCAACCTGGCGAAAAAGTACCATCCGGACGCCAATCCCGGGGACAAATCGGCCGAGGAGAGATTCAAGGAAGTCAACGAAGCCTACGAAGTCCTGCGCGACGCCCGCAAACGTTCCGCCTACGATCAGTTCGGGCACGCCGGCGTCAATGCCGGCGCCGGGGCGGGCGCCGCCGGCGGCTTCGCGGGCGGAGCGGACTTCGGAGACATGGGCGACATCTTCTCGGACATTTTCGAGGGTTTTTTCGGTTCCGGCGGCGGCACGCGCAGCGAGCGCAGGACCCAGACCCGCGTCCGCCGCGGTTCGGACCTGCGCTACGACCTGACCCTGTCCTTTTTGGAGAGCGCCCGCGGGAAGGATATCATGCTGGAAATCCCGCGCCTGGAGACTTGCGGCACCTGCCGGGGCACCGGCAGCAAGGGAGGGGCCGCGCCCAAAACCTGCGCCACCTGCCGCGGCACCGGCCAGGTCCGCATGAGCCAGGGATTTTTCTCCGTCATGCGCACCTGCCCGACCTGCGGCGGCGAGGGCACGGTGGTGGAGCAGCCCTGTCCCGCCTGCTACGGAGAGGGGCGGATTCGAACCGTCCGAAAAATTTCCGTCAAGGTTCCGCCGGGGGTCGAGACCGGCAGCCGCCTGAAGGTGGCGGGCGAAGGGGAGGCCGGGATCCACGGCGGGCCACGCGGCGATCTCTACGTTGTGATCCAGGTTGAAGCCCATCCGATCTTTTCTCGCGAAGACGACAATGTCCTCTGCGTCGTTCCCGTGCCCCTGACGGTTGCCGTCTTGGGAGGGGAGATTGAAATCCCCACCTTGGGCGGCATGGTGTCCATGAAGATTCCGGCCGGGTCGCAGACCGGAAAAGTCTTCCGCCTGCGCGGCAAGGGATTTCCCAATTTGCGGGGCTTGGGCACGGGCGACCAGCTCGTGACCGTGGAAGTGGAAACGCCCATGCGCCTGCAGGAAAAGCAGCGGCAGCTGATCCGGGAGTTCGCCCGCTTAGGCGGCGAGGAGAATTTCCCCCGGGTCAGGGAATATCTGGGCAAGATCAGGGCCTTGTTCCGGAGTTCGTGACCATGGGACGGTCCCGCTCCCTCCGCTGGCTCGTATGGCTGGCAGTTGGTTTGCTGGCGGGATGCATGAATCCGGACCTGTTGGATCAGGTCAGGCATAAAAACCAGGCCACGCCGTCCGCTGCGATGGCCGCCCTGCCGCCCGAGGAAGACGCGGCGGATATGACCCGCGTCCTGCAGCAGTCGCTGGCGGGCGTGGACGATTCGGCCCGCATCGTCTACGCGGCCATGATCGCGGGCAAGGCGGAGATCTTCAGCCTGCTGCCCGACGGCACGCGCAGCATTCAGTTGACCTCGGACCAGCGTTACAAATGCCGGCCCGCCTGGAGCCCGGATCACCGCCATATCGCGTTTTTCCGCTATCCGTCCGACCGTCCCGTCTCCGACGTGGCGTCCTTGATCATCATGGACGTCAACGGCGCCAACCAACGGGTCGTTATCCCGCGCCTGAAAATCGATCTCGACACCGCCCGCATCTCCTGGCGCCCGGACGGCAGCCGCGTATACGTCCAGGAGAAGGATTTCGGCTCCGTTCTCTTCGGGTACGATGTGTCCTCGGGGAAGCCGGTTGAAACCGTCCGGATCCCCAAGACCAGTTTTCTCACCTTGGCGTACAGCCTGTCGCCGGACCTGCAGACCATCGCCGGAGCCGGTCCCGATCCGAAGACCGGTGCACTCCACATCGGCACGGTGCGCCGCGACGGCAGCCTTGACACCGATTTAATGAAACCCTTTCGCACCGTGGCCTATCACGTCGGAACCGTGGTTTGGTCCTACGACGGGCAGCTGGTCGCCTACGAGCTGGACAACCTGGTGATCGTCATGTCCAGTTATTACCGTCCGGGATTCAAAGCCAATCCCATCACCCCCAACGAGCCCGCCGGCAAGATCACCGGCGCCGCGTTTTCCCCCACCGGAAAGTTCATCGCCTATACCCAGGAAATCACGCGCGAGGCGGTCATGGGCGCGGGGGAACGGGAGACGGTTTCGGATTTATGGGTCGTGGATGCGGACGGCACCCATGCCCGGCCCATCACCCGCGAAGGCAGCTGTTTCGATCCTCACTGGTAGGTGATGCCATGGGCCTCCCGCGCTTCCTGGTTGCTCCCGAGGTTCTGCGGACCTCTCCCGTCGGGCTGACCGGAGCGGAGCTGCATCATTGCCGCGTCCTGCGACTGCGGCCAGGCGCGGCGGTGAGAATCTGCGACGGTGCGGGCCGGGAATTCGCGGGCCGGCTGCTGCGGGTCTCCTCCTCGCGGGCCGAGGTCAACCTGGAAGAGGAGGTGCAGGCCGCCGTCGAGTCGCCCCTGGACGTGACCCTGTACCAGGCCCTGACCCGGAGCGAAAAAATGGAATTCATTTTGCAAAAAACCACCGAGCTGGGTCTGTCCCGTTTTGTTCCGGTCCTGACCGAGCGCGTGCAGGGAAAGCGGCCGGCCGGAGAGGACGGCCGCCTGGCCCGCTGGCGTGAAATCGCCCGCCAAGCCGTGCGCCAGTCGGGACGCACACGCCTGCCCGAAGTGGCGGCACCCTGTACCTTCGCGCAAGCCGTCGCCGCCGCTCGTCAGGCGCCCCTGGCCCTGCTTCCCACGGCCGCCGCGGAGCCGGAGGCAGGCTGGAAACAACTCCCGGGCGTCGGGGCCGGCCTGCGGGCGGTATCGATCCTGGTGGGACCGGAAGGCGGTTTCAGTACCGAGGAAGTGGACCACGCCCGGGCCGCGGGCCTGAAGACCCTCCGGTTGGGCCCCAGGATTTTGAGGACCGAAACGGCCGGGGTGGTGGTCGTGGCACTGGCGCAGTTCACCTGGGGCGACCTGGGAGGAGAAGGCGCATGGACGAACCCCTGACAGCGGCGCGACGGCTTCTGGACACGGCGAAGCCCGGCGAGCAGCTTGAGATTTTCAGCCTGGCTTCCGAGACCCACGGGTATGAATGGGCCGGGGGGCGGTTGGAGCGCAGCGAACACAAGCAGCAGTCGGGGTTCGCCTTGCGGGTATTCTCGGCAGGCCGCATGGGGTTCTCCTTTCGCGTCGACACCCGGCCGCAGGCCCTGGCCGAAGCCGTGGACGAGGCGCGCGCTCTTTGCCGGGTTTCCGAGCCCGATCCCTGCCGCGGCCTGCCGGAGGTCCGCGAACCGGCCGAGGTCCTCCTGCCCCCGCCGTGCGACCTGCAGGCCGTGCCCGAGTCCGCCAAACTCGCATGGCTGCAACGCATGGAAGCCGCGGCTTTGGCCTGCGATCGCTCGATCCAATCGGTCCAGCAAGCCTCGTACCAGGAACGTGTCTGGCATTTCGGGCTGGCCAATTCCCTGGGACTGGAACGGAAATGGTCCAAGCAGGAATTTTCCTTGGCCGCCGCGGCCTTGGCCGCCCAAAGCCAGGACATCCAGCTGGGGGAGGAATATCGAACCTGGACCGTGCGGGACGAACTGGATCCCGAAGGCGTCGGACGGGCGGCCGGCGAGCGCGCTTTTCGCCTGCTGGGCGCCACACCCCTGGCCACGGGAACGCGGGACCTGGTCCTTCCTCCCCACGTGACCACCGGCCTTCTGGCCGCGGCGGCCGGAGCCTGGTCCGCCGAAGCGGTCCAGCGCGGCCGGTCTTTTCTGGCCGGCCGGGAAGGCCAGCCTGTGGCTTCCGCCTGCATTCACTTGGTCGATGACGGCACCGTGGCGAAAGGTCTGGGCACGGCGCCCGTGGATGAGGAAGGCACGCCGTCGGGCCGGACCGCGCTGGTGAACGCCGGGCGCCTGGCGGGTTTCCTCCACAATGAGGAGACCGCACGCCGCGGCGGAGTCCGGTCCACGGGCAACGGCCGCCGCTCCGGCCTGCAGACGCCGCCGGGCGTCGAACCCAGCAATTTCATGCTGTTGCCGGGGTCCGAATCCCCCCAAAACCTGGGCCGCCGGGCCGCAGGAGTGTTCTATGTGGTGGAACTGCTCGGCCTGCACACGCTGGACCCGGTCACCGGGGAATTTTCCGTGGGGGCCAGCGGCTGGCTGCTCGCGGGCGGGGAGTACGATCGCCCCGTGCGCGGCGTCACCCTCGCGGGGACCCTGGAGCAATTGTTGTCGCAGGTCGCGGCTGTCGGCAACGACGCCACGGCCTATGGCAACTTTTCGGCCCCGACGCTGTGGGTGCATGATATGATGGTGGCGGGGAAGTGACCAAAATATGCCGCCACGGCCGGATGGCCTGCATCCGCGCGGGTGCAGGGCCGGGGCCGCGTCCGCGCTGGTCCGGAGGTTCGCGTTCATGTCCAATTATTCCACCGCCGCCCTGACCGGCCGGACCCGCTTGGCGGGAGTCATCGGCCAGCCGGTGCGGCATACGCTTTCGCCGGCCATGCACAACGCGGCCTTCGCCGCGGTGGGCGTGGATGCCGTTTACGTGCCCCTGGAAGTGGGGCCGGCGGGCTTGAGCCGGCTGTTGGCGGCGCTGGCCGACGTAGGGGCGCTCGGCGTCAATGTTACCCTGCCCTATAAACAGTGTGCCCTGAAGCTGGTTGACCGCTGCTCCGCGGAAGCCAGGCGCATCGGTGCGGTCAACACCATCGTCTTCCGCGGCCGCCGTCTCATCGGCCACAACACCGATGGGCTTGGATTCCTGGCCAGCGTGCGGAAGGTCATGTCGTTGGACGGCCAGCGGGTGGTGCTGCTGGGCGCCGGCGGCGCCGGCCGCGCCGTCGCCGTGTCCCTGCTGGGCCAACGGATCCGGCACCTGACTCTGGCGGAGCCGGACGCCCGGCGCAGCGCTCGTCTCATGCGGGATTTGCGCCGCCTGGGCACGGTGCCGGTCACGCGCGTCCAGCCCGGTTCGACCGCCCTGAAAACCCTGCTGGCGCAGGCCGGCCTGCTGGTGAACGCCACTCCCCTGGGGCTGAAAACCTCGGACCCCCTGCCGGTGGCGGCCGGGGAAATTCCCCGCGGCATCTGCGTCATGGATCTGGTTTACGGCCGGGGACCGACCGCTTTCCTGCGCGCGGCCCGCCGGCGGAGATGCCGGATCATTCCCGGCTGGCACATGCTGTTGTACCAGGGCGCGGAAGCCTTCCGCCTGATCACCGGCCATCCGGCGCCTCTGGGCGTCATGCGGGCGGCCCTGCAGCGAGCGGGCGTATGATCCGGATGGGCCGGGGCACAGCGGGAAGACTTGACACTGCCCCGGCGGCAAACTTATAATCGGCACAGCCGGTATTCGCGCGACCCGAAGGAGATTCTCTCATGGTGACCATGGATTCCCTCCTGCGCCTGATGTTCGAAAAGAAGGCCTCCGACCTCCACCTGACGGTGAACATGCCGCCCCTGCTGCGCATCGACGGCGAGCTGGTGGCCACGGATCTGGAGACCCTCAAACCCGGAGTGTGCCAGTCCCTGATCTCGAGCGTGCTGGCGGACGAACAGAAGGAGCGCCTGGAGAGGAACGATGACTTGACCATCGCGTTCGGATTCGAAAAGGTCGGCCGGGTGCGCATGACCGCCTTCAAGCAGCGCGGCACCCTGGCCGCCAACCTGCGCAGCATTCCCTCCCAAGTCCAGAATTTCGAGGAACTGGGCCTGCCGCAGATCGTCAGCGACATCATCCAGGTGCCCAAGGGACTGGTGCTGGTGTGCGGCCCGACGGGATCCGGCAAGACCAGCACCTTGGCGGCCATGATCGATTGGATCAACGAACACAAAGCCGTGCACGTCCTGTCCCTGGAAGATCCCATCGAGTACATCCACGAGCACAAGAAGTCCCTGATCAACCAGCGGGAAGTCGGCGTGGACGTGAAAAGTTACGCCCAGGGCCTGCAGCAGGCCCTGCGGCAGGATCCGGACGTGCTCTTGATCGGCGACATCCAGGACGAGCAGACCATCGAGGCCACGCTGATCGCCGCGGAAACCGGGCACCTGATCCTGGCTTCGCTCGATACCACGGATTCCGTCCAGACCATCGCCAACCTCATCGAGATCTTTCCGCCCCACCGGCAGGACAAGATCCGGCTGCAACTCTCCTTCGTTCTGCAGGCCGTGCTGACGCAGCAGCTGCTGCCCAAGGGCTATTCCTCGGGCCGGGTGCTGGCCTGCGAAGTCCTCATTCCGACCTCGGCCGTGCGCAACTTGATCCGCGAGGAGAAGGAACATCAGATCTATGCCATGATGATGAGCGGCGGGGAATACGGCATGCAAACCATGAACCAGGCCCTGTTTGAGCTGTACCAAAAGCAACTCGTGACCTATAACGAAATATTTTCCCGCACCACGGATCCCAAGGACCTGCAGAACCTCGTCAAGGGGACCGGCTGATTGCGGGCCCGGGGTGACCGGATCCGCGCGCAGCGGGAGGAGGGGAAAACGCATGCGGAATTTCTGGAGTGACCAAAACGGATTTACCTGGATCGAACTCGTCATCATCGTGGCGCTCATCGGCATTCTTTCCGCCCTGGCCTGGCCGCGCATCCAGCTCATGCGCGAAGCGGCCCGGGAAGCGGCGACCAAGGCCAACATTGAAGCCATCAAGTCCGCCATTTCGATTTACTACGGCGACCATGAGGGAATCTGGCCGGATACCCTGGACGTGTCGGACAGAACGCCGGGCTACGGCTTCGGAAATTATCTGGACAAAATGCCGGCCGTGAAGGCCACGCACCTTGCCGATCCAGGCAAGAGCCCGGCCGGCAACGAAGTCACCTACAAATCCTTTTCGGACGAGCCCGCCTTAGCCGAGCCGAACCAGTACGGCACCGGCTGGCGTTACGACGGCCCCGGGCAGTCCAATACGGGCCGGATTTGGGTGAATAATTCTTATTTGGACAGTCACGGAGTTTCCTACACGACCTACGGGTATCAATAGCTGTAATCCAAAGTTTCGAAGTTTTCCACAGGCGTTTTGCTTTTCAGGTCTTACGGCAGGGTTCTCTGCGAAGTGATAACCACTGAATTCCTTTTTTTCTTGATTTTTCAAGAATTGTCCTTTATAATCAAAAAAAAATTTCCAAAATTTATGCTGAATCAGGTTCCTTGAAAACCATTGTTTTTAAAGGTTTTTATGATAAGGATGGAAAATGCGTTAGCCCATCAATATATTGTGGACAGGGGATGAAAAGAACCTTACAGGTGGTGGTAGGTATTTATTAAAAATATTGATTGTTTTTACCCGTTGCTGGTTGAATTCCGGAG
>Ga0315535_1000665_pt1 | contig 24111 bp, 26 predicted proteins | sample SalMarSW160220MG_2_FD_203092 | JGI IMG/M metagenome (GOLD analysis project Ga0315535, IMG submission 203092) | Salt marsh sediment microbial communities from the Plum Island Ecosystem LTER, Massachusetts, United States - Salt Marsh Sediment SW1602-20 ... | reverse complement strand
GGAAATTGCAAAGGGCCGCATTATGGGCCGGCGTCTCTGCGTTAATGACAACAACCATCCTAACAATATCAACATAGACGCTATCAAGCCTGATGGTGATAAATGCAGGGTCTGCGGCGGGGATCTGAAGGCACGTTCCGATGACCAGGATGAAGAGGCGATTGATCAGCGTCACAATATCTATTATGACACAGAGACCGGCACCACGGCAGGCATGAATTATTTCAAGGAACTCTCAGTGAAGAACAATGGCGTTCCCAAGATAATTGATTTAGATGGAAGGCCCGGGGTGAAGGAAGTTTCAGGGGAACTATTAGGCAAGCTTGGGGCATAGTTTTTAAGCGCCTAAAGTGCCTAATCCCGCCTCAGGCGGGGTTAGGCACTTATTCCATCATATAGCATCACCGGTCGTCCAATAAGCTCTGATAAGGGTAGAATGGCGAGGCCCTTCTCTCTTATGCCTGAAAATATTAGATCAATTTCGTTTAACCAGTAGGAAAAAAGGGTATTGTCCCTCGGTTTGACGTCGTGGAGGGCGATTATTGCATCAGGATGGACCCGCTTTAAAATCCTTTCCGAAAGTTTTTTTATCCACCTATTCCCCCCGTCAATGGCCCGGCAACTGAAATTTAGATTGTACATACCTGATTTATCGAGCACCTTCCCGAGTCTTGGATTTGTTATGCCCACCGGTGGCCTGAAGGCCAGGGGTGTAATACCGAATTTTGCCAAGATATCTTGAGCGGATTCTATCTCCTTGACCAGGGCCTTGCTGCTTTTAAGCATTATAAGGTTGTCGTGGTTGTAAGAATGATTCCCTAATGTATGGCCTTGCGCTAAAATCTCTTTGATTAGTTCTGGATGTTCAGATGCCTCTTTCCCGGTGACGAAAAAAGTCGCGAATATCTTATGTCTTGAAAGGAGTTCAAGTAAAGCCGGGGTGGATACAGGGTCGGGGCCGTCGTCAAAGGTGATCGCCACAGCTAATTTTCCCGAGTTTCCACTGCTGATAATGGGGAGGAAGAAGCTGAAACGGGGGAGGAAAGGAGCAATTGCACAGAGGGCTATGAATGTCGATAAGGGGATTAGTGATAGACGCACGTCAACAAAGGCTAACAGGATTGCCGCAAGGAATGAAACGAGACAGGTCAAATGAGCAAGGGAGAGGTGTAAGTTAGTCATGATCACATAGCCTTTGCAATGAACCAGGCAGATTCCTGATTCGAGCCAGAGGGCACGCAAAGTTCCATTTTAAAACCCGCCTCGATTATCATTCCCTTAATTTCCTCGACAGATCGATAATAGCATGACGTTCCGGTGATTTTAAGATTGACCATCTGAAATCTCCATAACCAGGATGGGTGCTTGTCCGGCGGAATAACGGCCCTGATGATCAGACGCCCTCCATGACTAATAGTGCTGTGTAGCCTTTTCAAGGCAAGGCCAAATTCTTCGTTTGTCAAAAAATGTGTCATATCCAACATGAAGGCCGCATCCGCCGATCTTGGGGGTGTCGGAATATCCGGGGCACTGCCGCATTTTATCACGCCTCTTTTCTGAACCGCCATTGATGCGACTCTGACCCTTTCGTGATTCGGTTCAATGCCGTATACCTTGGCTTCCGGAAATCGTTCGAGAAACCAGCACGCAGGAACACCGTAGCCTGTGCCCACGTCAATAATTGTTTCAATGCGCGCCGAAGACTCAAGCAACCGGGGAAGCTCTGAAAACATGGGGTCGATCATAAGTTTGAAACGGGCAAACAGCCTCGGATACGGCTCCATCTTTTTATAGCGTCTCAGAACACGATCACGCCCCTTTCCGGGTGTGCTTATATCATTTTGCCGGCCCTGGAATATGTACTTTAGGAGGGGGGGTAAAATAAGAAAAGCACCGATGAGGGCATAGCTGATCCCGAGGAGTGAGGTTAACCCTGCACTTCTGAGCAGGGAATGCTCGGCAAAACATAAGGCTCCGAATCCGATGATAGTAGATGCCGATGCCATGAAGACCGTCATTCTGACAAGCCCGAAGGATGGATGGGAATCATCTCCATATCTCTGATACGATCTAACAAGAAAAATGGAATAATCGATCCCCATACCGACAACTACAATAGACAGCATCAGCCCGGGGATATCGATGGGATGTCCGATCAGCTTCAAGGTTCCTAAGGTGCTTACCAATGCGAATAGCACGGGCAACAGGGCGATAAAGGTCAGCTTTAAATCAAGAAAAAACAAAAAGAGAAGAGCGATAACACTTATACCGACTATCAATAAGATTTTTGCGAATGTGTAGAAGAGAAGATTTCCCATCCTCAGCGAAAAAAAGGAGGGATCAAATATCCTTCCCGAAGATCTATATCTTTCGTAAAACATTCCAGGATCATAGGATTTACCGGGAGTGAGGGCAAAGAATTGAACCCATGTGGATTTATCCTTTTTTTCAGATATACCCAAGATCTCAATAAACTTTGGAGGGATTTCGGTAATACCGGGCTGAGCGGGAACTTCTGAAATTGTTTTGAAGAAGGGCTCAAATGCCTCCTTTGTAAAGCCCGTATTATAAGATGCCTTGCCGAGGCTGCTTTTTAATGCCGCTATCCTCTTATCGGACCAGAATTCTCTCCATGCCTCAAGGTTCTGCGCCCCTCTTTCCTTTCCCGGAAAAACCATTGATGGAATAAATCCGGTATAAAGCACTCCTGAAGCGAGATCCTGGTCTATCATCTTAAGGATTCTGTCTCCCTGCTTCTGAAGTTCCCTAACGTTTTTCCCCTCTGTCATCAGGTAGCTCTTTTGAAAGATACTATTTCCCCATACATCCGTAAGGAGTTCTTCGGCCCTGACAGTTTTCTCGCTCACGGTATTCATAGAACTCAGTTTTACGTTGAACTCCGGCTTTGCGAAAAACAGCATTCCCAGGGCGAAGAAAAGTGAGGCATAAGCTCCCTTTTTACCTAATGAAGAGAATTTGCTCACGATACTCCTGAGAGGTAAGGCTCTTCTGTTTGCCGGAGGCATGGAGGGGAAGATCATTGGAAAAACAGTGTGGACAAATATGAATGAAAACGCGATGCCAAGGGCCGTGAACAGGCCGATTTGTTCGAAAACAGGGAAGTCGCAAAAGCAGAGCGCCCCGAAAGCGCCGATTGTTGTCAGGGTGGCAAGCAATCCTACCGCCCATATTTCTCTGGAAGCCTCTTTACCCAAGGTTTTGCGAGGACGGTCGAGGAACAGCAGATAGGCTATGGCATGATCTACGGTTATGGATATAACTGCTCCACCAAAACCTAAAGTCATGATCGAGATAGACCGATTAAGGAGAGAAAAGACGAAAAACGCCGCCACTGTCCCTGCCAATGCGGGTAAAAAGGCAAAGAGCCCTAACAGAGGCCTGGGAAAGGCAAAGATAAGGAGAAGGGCAATTCCAGCCGTTGCAAGGAGTATCGCCTTTTCAACATCCCGTCTTGCTATAAGTTCATTATCCAAAGCAGCTCGATATGCCCCCACCGGTGTAAGGGTAATGCCGGTTCCATTTTCAGCGCATTCGCGATGGAGTTCATTTGAGACTGCACTAATAAGTTCTGTGATCTTCCGGGCAAAGACCGTGTCCGTACCTGAAGATATTGGATTGGCAATCAATAGGAGGTGCTTCCTGTCAGGCGATATGAGTTTCCCTTTATATATTTCCAGATTCTCTAAGGGGGCAAGATGGGACAGCCTGGCCAAAACGATATCCTTTAGTCCAAAGGGGTCCTTTGAGATAAATTCCGACTGGCCAATCCCTTTTAAGCTCATCAGTCCCGAGCGAAGATCCATCAGCCTTTTATGGATATTATCGTTCTCTAATAGGGGCTTTACCTTGTCATTGAGGTCTTTTTTCGTGAACATCACAGGCAGGTTATTCAAGATATGAGATATTAAATCAGGGATGAGATCTTGAATATCTCGGGTTCCAACTTGTTTGAAAAGCCCGCTTTTTCTTAATTTTTGCTCAATTAGTTCTCCGTATTCAACAAGGGCGTCCGGGTTATCACGAACAAGGCCGATATCAATTACCAACTGGTCATTGATCGGATGATTCTCAAAAATATATCCTGCATCTGAGATTACAGGGTCACTCTGGGGCAGATATCCGGTTATATCAGTGTCGATTTTGATCAAGAAGAATGATGCACAGAAGAGGACTACCATAATGAAGATTGAAAGGATTAATATGGGGAAGTTGATCGTGGTAGTTTTCATAGGGCCTTTTAGACAGTTATTAGGAGAATCAGCAGCAACACGAGAAGAATATGCGCCCCTATGATAAGGATTTTGTTGTAATGATAAAATTCATTCATTTTCTGTAGTCCTTGGAGTCCCCCGCATAGCCTCCTGAATCTGTCCAAAGGGAGGTATCTTTGATTATCCGATCGAGAATTGCTCTGAAATGCAAAAGAGGGGTAAACCGCATACATATGGTCATCCTTAATATCGCGCAACATATCGTCAAAAGGTATTTTTTGCCACGGTATTTTGATTAGGGTCTCGGCAAACTCACGGGCAATCACATAAGCATGGCATAGACTCCGGAATCTTATCTTGAGCACTGATCTGTTGTCTGTTTTCGCAGACTTTTTTACCATGCAGCCTAAAAACATTACTCTCCAATCGGTATTTGTCGTTAAAAAATCAATGCACTTCTTGAGAGTATCAGAGTTGAACCGATCAAAAATGATATCATCTTCAAAAATGACAATATTCCCGGAAAGGGCACGGATCCCTTTTTCCATGCAGAGGATGTGTGATTCATAGATTCCCTGTTCGCAGTCAACCGGATGTTTTTTTACAACTACGAACTCGACCTTATCGGCTAATCCGACAGCTCTGAACTGGGTATTGGCCTGTTCCCTTCTATCTGCACGTTCATATAATGAAATGCAGTAGATTTTATCGAAATATTCCCAGTAAGTGGCAAAATTATCTGGCATTATTTTTCTTTGGCTTCAGGTAAAAATGAACCTTAAGACTCAAAATACTTGATTGTATGATAGTATGTAGCGTACAAGAACATTGTATAGAGGTCTATATTTTGCAGCGCTTTTTCACATAAGCATCATAGTTACATAGTTATAGTGAATAATTCAACCCAATTTCATCCCTATTTTGCAGCTTATAATTCTTTTGAAAACCGATTTAAACTGGTGAACCAGATGACCACTAATATCTTGAGAAGAATTGCTAAGACTGATTTTGTCCGCAGGGCCATTGAAGAGCAGGCAGACCTAAGCGCGTTCAAAGAGCGACCAACGGGCCGAATTATTTTTGGAATAACTGCCATGGGGTTCAGCTACATTATAGGCTGGCCCGCGGTAAGCCTGCTGGGAGCTATATCGATCTATCTGAATAAACCCCTGATAGTAATAGTTGGTGGTCCTTTGACATACGGATTATCACATTTGGTCTTTATCTTAGGGATGTATCTTGCGGGAGCCAGATATACAAAGATATTTATGCGTTGGGCGGCGAGGGTAACAATAGAGAAATTCTTAGGTAATACCGAATCGGAGACCTAAGTGTCGGGGAGTATTGTACCGGGGCAGGAATAGCGCATTTCAGTCCTTCATCTTGACAGTTTCTCCTCAATTATTTATATTTCCTGTAAACTAAAAAATAGATTAACTGGTGTCCATCCAGAAATGAGATAGTTTTTACAAGATCAAGGAAGACGAAAATTTTAACCACAGGAATACATTGGAGTATTTCGAGGATTAAAATTTGAGTCTGACGCTGAGATTGTGGAAAATAGCCATTTATGGATCGACACTAACTAACATCCCCCCTGGAGGCGTCAAATGAAAACAAAAGTGGGAGTCTTATCGGCAGGCGGTGATTGTCCCGGGATCAACAGCACAATTCACTGGCTTGTGTATTCAGCCCTTGACAAAGATCTGGCCCCTTTACGTGGAACTATGTTTCAGGTTATTGGCATTATGGATGGTTGGAAAGGGTTGATGGAGGTCAAGCCGGAAAAAAAGGCGAGCCTGAATCGCTGGACCATAAACCTCAACATGGATATAGTCCGCACCTGGGATAGATATGGGGGTACTCGGCTTGGAACGACCCGTATTAACCCTTTTGATCCCAAGAACGACAAATCGGATCTGGTCCTTGACAACTGCAAAAAATTGGGTCTGGATGCCTTAGTGGTTATCGGGGGGGCCGACAGTCTTGGTGTGGCGTACAGGCTTTCCAAGAGGGGATTAAAGGTTGTCGGAATCCCAAAGACCATTGACAGGGATCTATATGGGACCGATTACACTCTCGGATTTGATTCGGCGGTGAACATTATTACCGAGGATATTGACAGGTTGAGGATAACCGCAGGTTCGCACAGCCGGATATTCGTAGTGGAATGTATGGGAAGAAAAGCAGGTTGGCTGGCCTTAGAGGGGGGCGAGGCTTCAGGCGTGGCTATCATCCTTATCCCTGAGCACGATTTTGTTGTGGAACGTGTAATAGAACTTCTGTCCATGAGAAGGAAGGCAGGTGAGCGTTACAGCATTGTTTTGGTTTCCGAAGGAGCAAAGCCGAGGGGTATGGAACCAATCCAGGAAAGACGTGGCCGGGATGGGTTCGGACACTATTATCTGGGCGGAGTAGGGGGGTTTGTTGCCGAAGAGATACAAAAAAATACCAGCATGGAGGTGAGGTACGTGGCGCTAAGGCATCTCCAGAGGGGTGGTGCGCCCACTGCCTATGACCGCCGTATGGGTCGTAAATTCGGGGTGGCGTCCGTTGACATGATTGTAAATGAAGACTTTGGTCGTATGGTCGGCATAAAGCAGAATGAGATTACTTCAACCCCGCTCAAGATGGCCTTGGATAAATTACAGTTGGTGGACGTGGAAAAATTCTATAACACTAAAAATTATAAAAGCCTGGATCAGATTGTATAAAAAAAATCTTGCCGGGGTTCAGTATCCCTTTTGGGTCAAAGGCCTTCTTTATGCGGGTCATGAGGTCAAGACCGGCCCGGGGGATTTCCATTTCGAGATAAGGCGCTTTGGTAATCCCAATCCCATGCTCTCCGGTGATGGTCCCCCCCATGTCGATCACCCTTTTAAATAACTCTTTTACTACTGTTTTGGCATTGTTCAATTGCCTGGGGTCTTCTTTGTCAATCATTATATTGACGTGGATATTCCCGTCGCCGGCATGACCGAAGGCTGCGATAGGAAGGTCATACCTGCGGGTCAGATCATCTAAAGAGACCGCTAATTCAGCCATTCTGCTCCTCGGTACAACGATATCTTCACTTATTTTGTGCGGACTCAGTTTAAGGAGAGAGGGGGAGACGTTCCTTCGGGCCTCCCATAGTCTGTCAGCCTCTTTTTTTCCTGATGCGGCCTCGAATTTGACGGCCCCGCCACGGTTGCACACCTCCCTGATTATCTTAACCTCGCGTGTTACAAGCTCCTCATCCCCATCTACCTCTATCAACAGCATGGCCCCCGCTTCTTCAGGCATTGTCAGCCTCAACTCTTCTCTCACACAGTTAATGCATAACCCGTCCAAGAACTCCAGGATAGTAGGAATGATTCTGTTCCGTATTATGTCAGAGACAGTCTGGACCGCGGATGATACATCCGGGAAAAAGGCGATCATGGTCTTCTTGGCCGCTGGCTTTGGGATCAGGCGGAGGGTGATGGCGGTAATGACTGCCAAGGTGCCTTCAGACCCTGTGATGAGACGGGTCAGGTCATAGCCTGCCACACCCTTCATGGTTTCAACCCCGGTATTTATGATTTCTCCTGTGGGGAGTACTACTTCAAGCCCCAAGACATAGTCTCTGGTTACACCGTACTTTACCGCCCTTAAACCTCCTGCGCATTCTGCCACGTTCCCGCCTATTGTGGAGATGTTTAAACTGGCTGGGTCCGGTGGATAAAAGAGACCAACTTCTTCAACGGCCTCCTGGAGATGGGCGGTAATGACCCCGGGCTCTACCTTTGCGATGAGATTGTCTTGATCAATCAGGAGGATGCTGTCAAGACGATTCATGGAGATTACGAGGCCGCCTTTAACAGGTAGGGCTCCACCGCTCATGCCACTTCCCGCTCCCCTCGGCACAACGGGGAACCCGGATTCGGTTGCGAGGCGGAGGATCCTTGATATCTCTTCGCTGTCTCCGGGAAAGGCGACGGCATCGGGCATAAACTCTAACTTGGTGGCATCGGTCCCGTATTCCGCCAGGTTTTCCGCAGCGGTTATCAGGTGCTCAGCGCCGACAATATCAGATATTTTTTTTACGATGGCTTCGGGGATCATCGGCTAACAGGCACCCGGCTTTTGAGGGCATGTTCGAGTGTCATACGGTCCATATATTTCACATCCCCTCCCATGGGAATACCTAAGGCTATCCTTGTGATCTTAATGCTGGGATCTTTGTCTGATAAGAGTTTGGCTAAGAAAGAAGCCGTGGCCTCTCCTGATGTGGTAGGATTGGTGGCAAGGATGACCTCATCTATTTTTTCCCCTTCGAGTCTGGTCAAAAGATCTCCTATCTTCAAATCTTCCGGGCCGACCCCATCTAAGGGGGAGAGAGCGCCATGAAGTACGTGGTATCTTCCCTTGAAGATCCCTGCATCCTCTATTGCGAGCTGGTCTCCCGGTCCTTCAACGACACAGACCGATCCATTAGCGCGATTGTCATCTCCGCAGATTGAGCAGGGATCATCATCCGTCAGGTTGAAGCAGATGGAGCAGAACCTGATCTTTTCTTTGACATCTATCAGGCTCCGGGCCAGTCCTTCTGCCAGATCCCGGTTGCTTCTCAATACATGAAGCGCTACCCGGGTCGCAGATTTCTGCCCGATCCCGGGGAGCCTGGAGAATTGCACGATCAGGTTTTCTAAAGATGGTGGATAGATTCCCATTACATAAGGCCGGGCATTCCGGGTATATTCATTCCCTTGGTCAGTTGTCCCATTTCCTCGTTCATCATGGCTTTGGCCTTGTTCAAGGCGTCATTGACTGCCGCCATAATGAGGTCCTGCAACATCTCTACATCGTTCGGATCAACGACCTCCGGATCGATGCTAATGGAAAGCACGTCCTGCCCTCCATTGGCCACAACTGTAACCATACCGCCTCCGGCGGAAGCCTCAACTGTTCTCTCGCTAAGCTCTTCCTGCAGCTTTGCCATCTTAGTCTGAAATTTCTGGGCCTGCTTCATGATCTGACCCATATTAGGCATCCCTTTCATCTGTCTTCTTCCTCCTCTTTTTTTTCGATGTTTTTTGAACTGTTCTCTCCGGTTCCGGTGAGATTTTCTTTCATAATTTGGCCCTCAAACAGATTCAAGATTTCCTGCGCTGTTTGGGGGAGCTTTGAATCCTTGTGCGTTTGACGCCTGAGGACCTTTTCTTTTGGTTCCTTTTGTGTACGGGCAGGGGCGTGGTGGTTAATGCTGATTTTTACCTGAAGATCCTTCTGGAAAAATTCCCGGCAATAATTGATTAGCTGGTCATATCTCTCCTTATCGTCAAAATATTTTGATGAAAAAGACTGGTTTCCACTCTCTATTTCCAAGGTCTCTCCGGTCAATTTCAAAACATGCCACTCCTTGAGTATACTGTACGCCGCCTTGCTCTTAGTAGACAAAAAGGCTAAGAAGTCATCCCAGCTTTTTTCGTCCCGACCATGTCCGGCTATCTCCTTTACTTCGCTTTTCCGGTCTCCCTGACTCCAGACTGCGCCAGGGTCTGAAAGCCTCCCTGAATTTGTTTGTCTATCACCCCCTGCAGAGGATACCAATCTTTTTTCCAGGGATGTCAGCTTCTTCAAGAGGTCGCCAAAAGAAAGAAAATCTCCAAGAGTGCACAGCTTTATCATGGTTGTTTCCAGAATCAAACGGGGATTGGATGTAAACCTCAGATCCTCTTCTCTGCTGATCAGGAAATTCAGTAAGATATGGAGCTTTTCCTCTCCAGCCATTTCAGCTAATCGCATGATCTCTTCTCTATCGCTCTCGCTAATGTCAAGCAGGTGCTTCCGTGGAGCGATCAGACTAATGAGGAGATTCCTGAATTGTTCCATAAGTGCACGATAGAACTCCTTGATGTCGTAACCATAGTTGTAGATCTTTTCTACAACCTCCAGACACCTGTCAGCAGTGCCTTCGAGAATAGCGGCTGATGATTCAAATATGATATCTCTGTCGATAATCCCTAAGATATCAGTGATATCTTTTTCTTCTACCTTCTCTCCGCTAAATGAAATCACCTGGTCCATCAGGCTTTCAGCGTCCCGCATGCTCCCTTCGGCCTCTCTTGCGATGATTGCCAGCCCGGAAGTACCTATTTCAATCCCTTCATCTGCTGCTATCCTCTTAAGATGGCTGATAATTTGAGGTAGAGGTATCCTTTTGAAATCGAATCTCTGACATCGGGACAGGATGGTTGCGGGCACCTTGTGAGATTCGGTGGTTGCAAATATGAATTTTACATGGCTCGGTGGTTCTTCGAGGGTTTTCAAGAGGGCGTTGAAGGCGGGGAGGGTCAGCATATGCACTTCATCTATGATGTAAATGCGATACTTGCTCGAGGATGGCATATATTTGATGCTTTCCCTGAGGTCTCTAATCTCATCGATCCCCCGGTTGGATGCGCCATCAATCTCCTGGACATCAACGGAGGAGCCTGCAGTGATTTCAGTACATGACCGGCACTTGTTGCAGGGTATTCCCGGTTCCCCCTGGTCGCAGTTTATCGCCTTTGCAAAGATTCGTGCGACCGAAGTCTTTCCAATACCCCTTGATCCGCTAAAAAGATAGGCGTGCGCCAGCCTGCCGGTCTTTATGGCATTCATCAAGGTCTGGGTAATATGTTCCTGGCCTATGACATCCTGAAATAGCTGGGGACGCCACTTCCTGGCCAAAACCTGGTAGGTCAAAGAAGCTCCTTAGAGACCTTTGCAAAACGCCCCCTTTCGCCCAATCTCTGCGTTGCGTTCAGATTTTAATCCTCGAAATATTTAATATATTCCTTCGGTTAAAATCCTCACGCGCCTTGACCTTGAACGAAATTGAGCATTTTTCAAAGGTCTCCCTTAGTTCCGCTTATACGGGAAGAGCATACACTGTTTAACTTTATTATGGCGGAGAGAGAGGGATTCGAACCCTCGGTACCACTGTTAGCAGTACACGCGATTTCCAGTCGCGCTCCTTCAGCCAGCTCGGACATCTCTCCTGTACTCTATTATTAATTAGTGTCTGAACGAAAACCAGGACTTTTTGTCAAGATCAAGGAAGATCAAAATTTTAACCACAGGAATACGTTGAGGATTTTGAGGATTAAAATTTTTTTCTGACGTAGAGATTGGCGAAAAAGATAGTTTTCGTTCGCGCACTAATTACACTGTGAACTATCAGCAAACTTGGCGGAGAGGGTGGGATTCGAACCCACGTGCCCCGCTATTCACGGGACAAATCGATTTCGAGTCGACCCCGTTACGACCACTTCGGTACCTCTCCGGAATGCTCAATTCCCCCTGCGGGTCTGAAAAAACTCCTGCATCAGGGTCCGACATTCTTCTTCCATAATCCCGGGCGTGACTTCTACCCTGTGATTGAGTCGATCATCCTGATTCAGGTCATACAATGACCCTGCGGCGCCGGCCTTAGGATCATGGGCCCCAAATACAAGCCGGGCGATCCTTGCATTGATAGCGGCTCCCATACACATGAGGCATGGCTCAATGGTCACAACAAGAATAGACCCGTTAAGCCGGTAGTTATGGCAGGCCGCGCCTCCTCTTCTCAATGCAAGGATTTCAGCGTGGGCTGTAGGATCTTCAAGGGCGATCGGCTGGTTATGGGCCCTGGCCATGATCCGGCCATCCGGATCGGCTAAGACTGCCCCAACAGGGACCTCACCGCTTGAAAATGCCTCTTTCGCCTCCATAATTGCTTGAGTCATTAAATAATAAAGATCCTGCACGATTTTGCAATCTCTTTTACAATATTTTTTCTGTTTGCGTCAACATGATTGTGTTTTCACTGGTTAAGAATCTTTGACAGGATAAACAGGATGAACGGGATAAGATTCTGATACAATTCCTGTAAATCAAAAAGGTGAATCAAACCAAAAATTTAAATTCAAGTTTCGCACCCCATAATTCGAAATATAACATTAACATCCGATGGTTGAGAGTCGATTTAAGTAATGGCTATAATAAGGCATTCAACATTGAAAAATTGAGGTTGAAACCATTTGAACAAAAGTGAAGGATTTATATAAGTAGCTCTTAATATTAACACAAGGCTTCATTTGCTCACTTCCCAATAATACTTGGGGTGCGAAACTTGAGTTTAAATTTGACCTTACATGATGATCAAAAAGATGAGGCCAATTGATCCTGGAGATCCTGTACATCCTGTCAAAAAAAATGAGAAAGTGTAAACAGGTATATGGAAGGTGCTTGCTTCTGTATTTTATTTTTTTACAGGTTCATAGGGAAGTTTTGGTTCTGCTGGTTTAAACATCCTGAGGAAACTGGCAAATGCCAATGTGTTTCCCTTCTCGTATTCAAAGCTCGCTAAAGTGATTGCTGAATTACGGATCTTGCCTAACATTTCTTTCCAGGCCTTCGAATCTGCGATGACCTTAATATCAAGCTCCATTTGATCGATTTCTTCCGGTGAACGGGGGCGAATCTCCGCCACACCATGACGGACATGAATGGTATAACCCTGATTAATGTCCGGGAATTTCATACCGACGATCTTATTCACATCTACGCTGGCCTCTGGATCCAGATTGACAGCCAATGATTCAAAATATCCCTTTAGGGGAAAACTGTGAAGCAATTTGGGGGTGGGCCTTGCTGTTTCCCGGGCCACGAATCCGTCTCGAATTTCCAGTGCCTCGGTCAAGTAATAGTGCCTGGCATTAGGATTCCCCTCCCTTTCACCCAGTGCGATCAAGGCCTTGACGCGAATATCTTTGGCTTGCTCATTTTTCGGTTTCAGACGGACTAAATGTCCTGTGAGCTGCAGCGCTGCTTGATACTCACCGTTTTTCAAGGCCGTTTCGGCGTGTTTCATAAGTTGAGCCTCACCTCCGGCGATCCGGGCAATCAGTTCAGCCTGTTTAAGCCGTGTCAGAGGTTGGAGGTTGGCAGAATCGCCATCAAACCACCCCAGATTTCCTGAAAACATGGAGCGAGCCGACCAGGACGATTTTCCGTAAAATTCTTGCAGATATGGCAGGCACCTTAAATGGGGAGGAAGTACGACATATTCTACCAACTCATCGGGAGTCATCCCCATGTTCGTTCCCCGGATGGACTGATCGTGAACAAACTGAATGGCATCACGGTAATTGGTAAGAATCTTCTGGATTTTCTTGGATCCCACAATAGGGCGAGTGTGACTGGGAATTAAAACTTCAGGATTAAGATCACGCATTTTATCAATACTCTCGTACCACTGCTGTAAACTGCGGAAAGGCGTTCCGCGGATGGTGTAGAGGTTCGGGAAAGTCCAGTAGAAATTATCGCCGGGCATCAATACCTTTTGCCCTGGCAGCCACACAAAAAGATGATCGTTGGTTTCTCCGGGAGCATGAACTAACTTAAATTTTATTCCTGCAACCTCGGTCTCGAGGATATCGGAAAAAGTCTTAGTGGGCTGCACAAATCCAACAGTGCTCTCCGGACCGATACTTAGATGAGGGCCAATACCGGCATTGACCAAGCCTTTCCTGTCAAGAAAATTCCCAAACATTCGCATGGCACGCATGCCGGTGATGGGTCGCATCTTGTTCAGAATCCGTTTGACATAATAAAGGGTTGTTTCATGGGCATAAACTTCAGGGTTACCCTCTGCCGCAAAAATCTCCGCGCCAAAAATATGATCGGCATGGTTATGTGTGTAAATAATCGCCTTGATCGGTTTTGGGGTGATTTTTCTAAATTCGGACAAAACATTGGCTGCCGCTTCCCTGGTTTCCATTGTATCTACAATTATCAGACCATCTTTGCCTTCAATCATAATAGAGTTTGCCAGGCCAAAGCCAATGGCAACATAAATGTTTTTCGTCCCCTTTACTTTTTCCACACCCTTTTTGAAGATTTGTGAATGTTCGGAAAGCTCTGCTGGAGTCTTTATGTCCGCAATGGATTTCTTTCTAACTGGTACTGTTGTTTTGTAGACTGTGAAAGAAATGGCTATTAATACCAATACGATACAACTCCATAATAATAGGGCTCTCTGTTTCTTTAACATTTTCTCTTCTTCCCTATAAGTCAACTATCCCAACGCATTGGAGAGTCCTGGAGTGCGCAACACCTTGATAGACCTCTTCAAATTCCAAGCCGCTGGATATCTTCAGTAATTGATCCATTGTAATTTTTCCACGTGGATCTTCTCCGCCTCTCCAGGCCTCTTTCGGGGCCGGCTGCATAATGTCCAATTTCCCATCTTTCACCGGGATGCTAACCTGGATGCCAAGCGGTTTAAATCTGGAAGGAGCCGGTAAATAATCACTTCGTATTGGCGTCCTGGGACAGGACTTTTTCCTGAATTTCTTTGATTTTGGCATTATTCAGTAGCTTCAGGAACTTCGGGTTGGACATGAGGGCAGCGATATTACCTGATTGTACGGCCGCCATGATGTCCGGATCTTTCAACAGGGACTGCATTTCGGGATCATTCTGCAGAGACATGACCAGGCCCATAATCTCTTTGTTGTTCATTATGGACGTCTGAAGGTTCTCTATCTCCGGCGATACAGACTGGCCCGGGCTATTCACAATTTCCTTTTCGGTGGAACTGCCAGAAGTTGGACGAATGACCCGGATTTGGGATTCATTTATTTTTAGGGTACCGAGGCTGTTGGACCTCACAATATAATCCCCATCGCTGTGAGAGATGATTTCCCCTAAAATGATTCCCCCGTCGACCAGTTTAATTTCACTGAGTTGGCCCGCAGATACATTGCAGGTCAAGGCAGTGAGAAAAAATAAAAAACATGTGATAATGTGCTTCATGGTGCCTCTCCTATGAGGCTGTCCGAGAATGGCTATTTTGCCCAATTTCTGCGTCAGCCTCAAATTATAATCCTCGAAATACTTCAATGTATTCCTGTGGTTATAATTTTCGCCTTCCTTGATCTTGAACAAACTATCTCATTCTCGGACAGCCTCCTATGGGGTTGCTCTAGTCCCCGCTACGCTGTTTTCTTCCAGAATTCCTGAATGTTAAATCCTTAGCCACTTTTTGATGGTTTCATATACTTCCGGATGATTGAGAAGATCCATATGCTTCAAATTGCGGCCGACCCACTGATGGGTTTCCGGAAACAAAAGATTGAATTCAGCATTCTTATGACGCCCGAAAGCGCTGCGCAATGTCACGAGACCGTCTCCGATAAGATTATCACCGAGCTTGTTTGATTCTTTGCCGGTGGTTGCGGCTATTGAATAACACTGCACGCCTTTCGGCAGAGGCACGGGGATCCGCTGATCCACTGAAAATTCGAATCTGTCGTGTCCTTTCCAATCGTCGTCCACTACATTGCCATAACGCATATCAGTAACGCCGCAGCTCCGAATTTTTCCCAGGCGAGAAAAGGGGGCGCTATACGGGCTTATTTTTAGGATAATATCGATCCAGTTGCCGCCTTTCTCCAATGGTGACCCGTGATGCGGCGTGCCAAGAAATACGATCTTTCGAAGATGATTCAGCCAGGTATGGCCGGATGTTTTACCGTAATGGCAGGCGCTCCGGGAAACAAGCCCTCCCATGCTATGGGCGATGATGAAAAGCTCTATCGGTTGAGGCGATTGATCTATGATTGTTTCAAGGAGGTTGGAAAATTTTCTACCGTTTTCAGAAACATGAAGTCCGGTATTATAATGTACATACACCGGAACGAATCCCAGGTCTCGTGCCAGGGCCGCGCCATGGTCGTGCCCCTGTCTGTTCCATTGCAAATCATTCATACACGATCCGTGCACCATTATTGCAAGTCTACCGTTGGATTGCTGAATCGCTTCGGAAAGCGTTTGTTCATCCAATGGTTTTCCATTACGGCGTAACTGCATGGGAATGGCAAGCGGATTGTTCCTGGCGACAAGATGATCACCGAGGACACCATTCAGTGCGGAAAGAACGGCTTCACGACCGGGAGATGAGTCCTTTTCTCCAAGCATCGAGCTGAGTCGGTCGAGCAGAGCATCGATTCCGTCCCCCACCAATTCGGTAACAGTACGGATGTCCCGGTAAACCATTCCTGTGATACCCCTTGTCCTGTATTGATCTGGTGCGCCAAGTATCCCTGAAAAACTGGTTATCGTGTGATGTAATGATTCTACGATATCGGTAATGCCGGTAATGGCGTCAATCGTTAAACTCCCTACGCCGCGGAGGTCTGTTAACCGGTTACTGGGGTTTCGGGGCATGATTCTTCCTAATGTTTTTTTTGTCGTCAATAAACCGGTAGCTCGATCCCCTGCCACCTACCGTGTCAAGGGCAGACTCCAATCCTACGCCCTAACTTGATTTTACAGAATGAATAAGAGTCAAGGGGAGCGTTGTCCGCTATCTTGCTCATTTAAGCGTCTGCTGAGTAATTTGAAAGCATGCCTTAAAATCAGACCTCTTAAAAGATGAAATACACTCTTCTATTAATTTCCCTTCCTCCTTCCTCCTCGGTTCAGGAAAGCGCTTGAAGAGTTCCTGAATCCCCAGGGCCGCTTTCAATGCATCGGAGCTTTTTTCAGGGATGGTGATCAGGACGCCCCGGGTTCCCTTATCAGGCCAAAGGGGGATTATGGCAACGTTATTCTTTTTGTCAACGAAGGCATTTCTGTTGTTCCGATCCAGTCTGAATGTGGCATGTGAGAAATATGGGGAATCGGGATCGGCATCCATGACCTTCACTGTGCCGGAACCCTCCATAACATCCGGGTTTACCTTTAATACAAGTATGCCGCTGTCCGGCAGGAGGCGGTCATATCCGGTGAGCTGGCGATTTTCCACGAGATAATAACGGCTCCAGCCACCGCCCCATCTCTGCTTTAAGGGTATTTTGACGGCAAGGGTTTCGCCCTTTTTTGAAAGTGGGGATAGAAAAGTCCATTTTGTGCTGCCGGGATTTACCAGGAGTACCTGGTCCGGGGATATCCAACTCAATCTGATTTTTGTGAAGGAAGAGATACCTTGCGGGGGTTTTGTTCTTTCTATGAAATGTTGAGACATGATATCCCACGGTCCCATATATATGGCATGATGCCTGAAGCTGGGAAGCCCGGAAGCGTCAGACTGACGCTCGAAGTCATACAGTCACGGAATAAGACGCTTATCCTCGTATATACCACCGAGGGCGTGGAAAAAATCATGGGCAAACATTCCCAAATGGGCATTTTCCGCCGCCACACTGACGCCGCCCCGGAATGTCTGCCCCCCCTTTGATTCAACCGGCACATATCTGACATTTTTTCTTACTCCTGAAAGCATGCCAGGATTGGCACAGTAGCAGATCATTCCGTAGCCCTTTCCAGGAGTGGTAAAGGCCCCGTGTACGATAATTATATGTTGGTATTGGGAGAAATCCACCTCTTTCTCAACAGCCGACATAGAGTCCTCAATAAGTTTTTTGACCCTTGTCCTATCAACTTCAAAATTATAAGGGCTTACCTTATATTTTCGAATAGGGTCGGGAAGCGTTATCCACCCTCTGAAGTCGGCCTTCACCCATGTCAAACCATACGATTGCTCTTTTACATATTTATTAAGGCCTCTGACCACTTTTTTTCGGATTCGCTTTATGGGAAATCTTGGTTCTACGTCAGGGAACCGAACGGCAAGTACAAGTACATGCTGTTCACCTATGGCCTGTCTTGATTGTGGCCCTAAAATACTATCTCCGTCTGAACCATTGGCCAGACCACCCTGCAAACCTTGTAATGAAAGGAACAAGATTGCTATTAGCAAAAAATTATTCTTTAACAGTTTCATCGTAAGCCTCATGGGACACATCCGCTTATTTCATTTTTAGCTAAAATTTTTTCAATCATCTTTTGATATTACAGAAATATCTAAAAAGCGGTAACCCTCACGAAGGATATGCTCTCTTGGTTTTATTACAACCTCATGGTGGAAGATCGGACCGTTGGTAACCACTGTGTGATATTCGCCTTCCTCTCCTGAAGCATCAATCCCGGCATTCTCCATTTCGGTAATTACCTCATCGTTGAGTGTACGGCCTAAAAAGCCGCTATCTAAGGTTCCTTGTTTTACTGCGATAATCGTAGCCATGAAACCGAGTTGGAAAAACTTATCTAAGAGATCCCTGCGTGGCTTTTTCCAAAGCGGCTCATATGATTGAATCTTTACAGATGAACAAACACGTTCTACCCATTCGAGATGAGCTTCTAAGTCGATATCTCCAAAAACTCCATACTCAATCCCTTCCTTTCTAAATTCGCTAATTGTGTCTGTAAAATGTCGTTCATAGTTCTCCCAAGAGGATTTACGCATGACGAGAGGGATCCCCAATGCCAGAGCTTGCTGTTGGAGCACGGAAATAGGCAGGCCGTGGGAACGAGATGTTTTACCATCTTCTCTCAGCATTGTGAGAAGGGCCTTTGGGATCGCCCCATTTTGGATAGCGAGGTAAAGAGCAAGACAAGAGTCTTTTCCGCCACTCCATGAACAAAAAAATGGCTTTCCTTTGATTGGGTTCATAATGGCTTCCTTTGCGTATAGTATTCTTTGATCTATTTTGTATCAACCGGGATCTCGGACACGAGGTGTGCAAGCCTGCGAACACCTTCCTCAATTTGTGAGTCGGGCACGTAACTGTAGCACAGCCTCATGTGTTCCTTTCCGCTGCGATCGTGGTAGAACGCCGGGCCCGCACCATATGCAACTGAGGTTTCCTCGATCGATCTTGGCAGAAGCGCCTCAGTGTCAATTTCCTTTGGTAAGGTAACCCACGTATAAAAACCTCCTTGCGGTTTTGTCCAGTGTGCACTTTTTGGGAAGTAATTCTCTAAGGCGGCCAACATAGCGTCTCTTTTCCGGCGATAAATTTCAACGGATCTGGACTTCTGCCGTTCAATCAACCCCCTTGAAGCGAAAGCCAAAGCTACATATTGTCCGATAGTTGAAGAACATTGATCTTGACCTTGTTTGGCCAATGCCAAAGTCTCGATTAATTCTTGCGGTGCGGTAACCCAACCTATGCGCATGCCCGGGTTAAAGATTTTTGAGAACGTATTGATATGTATAACGTTCTGTGGGTCCAGGGATGCGAGCAATGGTGGAGCTTGATCCTCAAATCGCAGATCACGGTATGCTGCATCTTCTATAATGGGCACATTATATTCAACAGCTATTTCAATAATCGTTTTTCGACGCTTTTCTGAAAGCGTAACACCGGATGGATTTTGGAATGAAGGAACCAGGTAGATAAATTTGGGACGCAACGATTCACGCTGTAAGTCTTTAAGTGTCGATCTCAGCGCATCCGGCTGCATTCCTTCATCATCTAATGGAACACCGGCAAAGCGACCCTGATAACCTTTAATAACCTGTAGGGCAGCTAAGTAAGCCGGTTCGCCAACAATGACCATATCGCCAGGATCCAGCAAAACTTTGCAAATCAGGTCTAAGGCTGCAATGCCGCCTGTTGTTACCAGGCATTCATCAACTTTTGAGGGTCTGCCTGATTGTGTCATATGTTCTGCCAGCCATTCTCTAAAGGGGGTGACGCCGGCTGTCGGTCCATAGCCTAAAACGGCCCGTCCCGTTTGTGCGAGGACCTCTTGAAAGATTTCTTTGATTTCTTCCAGGAGAAAAACTGCCGGATCGGGAAGTCCACCGGCAAAGGAGATGACTTCAGGCCGTTCAGCTAATTTCAACATTGCAGCAACATCTGAATGTCCCATTGAATCGATACGATTAGAATAGAGGGTGTTCCACTTCATTTTAACCTGTTCTCCTATAATGAGTCAAAAGAGAGAGCCAAAGCGCATTAGCCCGGGGCAGTGAAGATTAGATCTGGCAGGGTCGCGAATTCGCGAATCACAAAATGCGGGGTTCATCCGAAATCGCTCCGCCAGGGGCTAAATTCTCCAGCCAGCCAACTGGTCTCAAACTCATCGTAAGCCCGCCTTGCTGCCAACCACCCGTCCATAGTCCAATTGGGGAGTTCGGAGGTAACAGTTTTGTATTCTTTCTCTGTAAACTCTAATCCTGCTTTCTTAGCAGTTCTTAAACGTGCTTCTTTTGATTCCGCTCAAATCTCTCCAATTTTAATGTTACAAGGTTATAACTGTCGGGGCATTGTAGCACAATGGTATCGCCTTGCCACCAAGGAAGATTTCCTCCAAATTGGAAGGTAGAAAGGCTGGGAAAAATATCATGGTAGAAAAATCCACATAACCCGCCAGGATTATGACAACTGATCTCAAATGTATCCCCCGTCTGATGACAAGCACTGCATTCACCTTTTACGCCTGTAATCGTGGCCATAACTTTTTTACCAATCCCCGGATCTTTTGCCATTCTTCTTACCCCCCCCTTTCAAAAATAGAAAAGTGCATAACCTGTAAACCCCGCAGTTAGCGTAATTTGCATTGCAAAGTTGGACAGATGATAATGGAGCATGAGGCAATATTTCAGGCAGAGGTGCCCTCATGCTTCATCAATCATCCTTTTAATCACATGGTGAGTTTCTTTGCGATCTTTGCGACATGCTCGCCCTGGTACCTCGCTCCGGCAAGCTCATTCTCGCTCGGCAATCGACTGCCGTCAGCTCCTGCGATAGTTGAAGCCCCATATGGCGAACACCCGCTAATATCATCCAATGTCATTTGTCCCTCAAACGAATAGGGCAGACCGACAATCACCATGCCGTGATGCAGCAGAGTTATGTGAAAACTGAGGATTGTTGATTCCTGGCCCCCATGCTGGGTATTTGAGCTTGTGACAACACTTCCCACTTTCCCGACCAAGGCCCCGTTCATCCACAGATGTCCTGTCGCATCAAGGAACTGTCGCATCTGGCCGCACATATTGCCAAAGCGGGTCGGTGTTCCAAAGATGATTGCATCGGCTTGGCCCAGCTCATCTATGGTGCATACAGGCACATCGGCCTGCTGTTTCTGGGCTTGGACAGCACCCATCTTTTCTAAAACGTCTTCGGGCAGAGTCTCTGGAACCCGGCGCAGTATGGCTTCAACATCCTCTACCGAGCGTACTCCTTCGGCGGCTGCTTCTGCCAGTTTATAGACGTGTCCATACATCGAATAGTAAACGACCAATACCTTCATAATAACCTCCTTTCTAACGCTAACGAAAGCATCAGGTGTTGCGAGAAGCGGCGCTCCAAAAGGGGCGCCGCTTCTCGCAATCACTCTGCATGCATATGTTCTGTTTCAACCTATGGTTTCTACAAAGTAAGCTTTGTCCCACAGCCCTGTTTCCACATCTAAAGATGAAATAAAGTCACGGAACCGCTCAAGAATTGGTGCTTCTGATAATCGTTTGAGTTCTTGAGCCATATTGTCCGGAGATACTTCCCCATCCGACTCCACGTATAAATGTATATGGTCTGGGGCTAACCACAGGAGACTGGCAAAACCACCCACTGCCTCACTACAATTCGTGATAGTATCACTTATGAAGTCGATCGCAGTTGCTGGCTCCGCAAAAGCTGGTCTTCTGCCAACCACGTTCCAGGCAAAATGGTACTTGATCTCAAGCATCACATCGTCGGGATTACGGGCCAGTTTTTGCAGAGCCAACGCCCGTTGATACTTTACATTGTCGGAGTCAAACAGTTTTTCGAAGACAATTTCTGCAGAGTGGGCTTTAGCCTCCGGTAGAGTTCCCTGCCCGGATGGTGTGACCAGTTTCAGCAACGGCTGAAAAGCATGGCATTCAAAAGAAGTAGGATTCTGTGTTGACCGGTTTAGATGACAAAGCACTTCTTCTTGAAAGCTCAAATCCTGGCAAAAACTACACCTGCCATGAATGAATGGTTTGGACGACTTGGCACACTCCTGACATTTTACAGGAAAATGATTGCGAGATAACGTTTCCTCCAAATCCATATCTCCTTGAGGATCGTATTGGGCAACTGAAGTGCTCAAGGCAAGTTGCCCTTAAAGACAAAACGCCTGTTTCAGCGGGCGGCGAAGCCGCTCTGCTGGAAACAAATGTTATGTATTTATTTGATCAAATCCTGGTTGCTCCGATTTATTTAGTGTCCATCCAGAAATGAGATAGTTTTCGCAAGGTCAAGAAAGATGAGGATTTTAACCACAGGAATACATTGAAGTATTTCGAGGATTAAAATCCGAATCTGCCGCAGAGATTGCGGAAAATAGCCATTTATGGGTGGGCACTATTTATGTTTCCCAGTTGGTTAGAATATCTCCAACTTTTTCATTCACTTTATCACGCGCCTCTCGTCTCTCATAACCCATTGCCAATAATTCATCATAATTCGTCTCTGCATGACGGATATGAGCAATCACAGCAAGTCGCACCGCTTCTTCATCAAGACTCTTGGCTGCTGCTGAACGGCCAATGCGGCCAAGTTCCTCTCCGCACTCGTCACATATTGAATCTCGATTCGAAATGAAAACCTTTATGTCATTGCCTTTTTTCAATATTCATATCCCCGAGCGACCCAGTAATGCCAATCTTCAATATAATAATACCATCCCATCGCCTGTTCTTCTTCATTAGATGCGTCAACAACTGTTTCATTTTGGATTCGACCTTCCCTGTCTGGATCTTCTTGTATTCTTTTCATATTCTGCCCATACCGTATCAAACTTCCTTTATTAACTTATAAATATTTTCTCAAATGCTATAGTTGAATAGAACTATTGCTGATCTTTGAACCCCTCCCTGAGCACCTTAAACCGACCGGTGTTAAGGTCTATGTCATAGATGTTGAAATTGGTACGTATATCTATCCCTTTGTAGTGCACGGCAAAATTTATCGCAGAAGACCCCTCATCCGAACTTTTAATCCGGTGAAAGACACCGCGCGGCCAGACCAGCATCGCCGGACCTTCGTAGATAACCACGCCGTTTTCAATAATCTTGTAAGGAGTGACTTCAAAAATTCTTATTTTACCATGTTTTTTGATGTAGATATCTACAAACCTTTTGCCATGGAGAACCACCAGATTGTCGTCCTGGTGCGGATGCATGTACCAGGGTCGTGCCACATCTCCCACAGGTCCCGGCGAGATGGCGCTGCTTGTATGGATTACGCGATCAATGGCGTCAATCCTGGGGAGGGCCTGAGTGGGGATATTGTCGAAAGTAACACCTGGTGTGTTTCGAAAAACATTGAGCGGAATAATTTTGTAAAATCCCGGTATTTCTTTAAAAATTGTCATTTCATTTGACATGATATATGACCCCTTTACATAAATTTTCAACAGCCGCGAGATTAGCCCAGTCCTGCGCCACTGTCTTGTTGGGCCACAACCGTTGCCCATGGTCTGATATTTCTCAACGCACGTCCAAGCTTACGCTCAGCGACTTCAGTGTCGTGCGCAACCTGTGCACGCAACCAATAGCCATTAGATAGACCGAAAAACCGGCACAACCGCAAATCGGTGTCCGCCGTGATGGCGCGCTTACCGGAAACAATTGCGCTAATGCGTTGTGCGGGAACGCCGATCTCCTTTGCCAAGCGATACTGACTTAGCCCCATTGGTTTGAGAAACTCTTCCAGAAGGATCTCACCGGGGGTTACGGGTTTAAGCTTGATCATAATTAATTCACCTCAATGGTAGTCCACAATTTCGACATCTTCTGCGGTCGCTTCCTCCCAACGAAAGCAGACACGCCATTGATCGTTGATACGAATGCTGTACTGGCCCGAACGGACGCCTTTGAGTGATTCAAGGCGATTTCCGGGCGGTACCCTCAAATCATCCAGCCGGCCGGCAATCTCAAGTTGTCTGAGTTTCCGACGTGCCACCGCTGCAATATTCACAAATCGCCTCACTCGGATGCCCTTTGAGATCGCTTCGGTGTCGGCACATCTAAATGATCTTATCATTTTTATATATTAACGCATCA
>Ga0315535_1000664_pt1 | contig 24113 bp, 22 predicted proteins | sample SalMarSW160220MG_2_FD_203092 | JGI IMG/M metagenome (GOLD analysis project Ga0315535, IMG submission 203092) | Salt marsh sediment microbial communities from the Plum Island Ecosystem LTER, Massachusetts, United States - Salt Marsh Sediment SW1602-20 ... | reverse complement strand
CAGGCCATCGGTGCTCGCCGCTCATGCGATGCGTGAACAGTGGTCTGGCCTCGATGGGCAAGAGCGATGCAGCGTGTCCCCAGTACTCGAACAGTTCGCCGCTGCCCCACAACCATCGGTCCAGGGCGCGCTGGTCGTACGGCCCAAGCCGACTGAAGAAGGGCATGTAGTGAGCGCGGGCGAGCACATTCACCGAGTCGAGCTGGACCACCCCTACGTGGCGGAGGACACGCCGGAAGTGCCGCACGTCGATGCGGCCGGTCGGACGCCCTTGCGTCAACCCTTGTGCCGCGAGGGCGATACGGCGAGCTCGATCGATCGACAGGTGAGGCATCGCTCCATTCTGGTCGAGATCCTTCGTCGACCCTGCAAACATGTGCGTGTGATCCCCCGCTACACACTTCCGGAGATGGGCACGCTTTGGTCGGACGAGCACAAGCTCCAGGTCTGGCAGGAGGTCGAAGCGCTCGTCGCCGAAGCGTGGGAGGTCGAGGGGGTCGCCCCGAAGGGTGCCGCATCCATCATCCGATCGGCACCTGCAGTCGCGCCCGACGCATGGATGGCGCGTGAACGGATCACTCACCATGACGTCGCGGCGTTCGTCGATCTCCTGGCAGAGGCGGCGGACACGGCAGGTCCGTGGGTGCACTACGGGCTCACGTCGTCCGATGTCGTCGACACCGCACAGGCGGTCATCTTGACAGAGGCAGTGGACCTGCTGATCGCCGGCGTCGACGGCCTGTTCAGGGTCGTACGGCGAAGGGCGCTCGAGGAACGTGACACGTTGATGGTCGGGCGCACGCACGGCATGTGGGCAGAGCCGACGACTTTCGGGCTGAAACTCGCGACGTGGGCGTTCGAGATCACGCGCGCCCGGGAGCGCCTCGATCGAGCGCGACACACCGTGGCGGTCGGCAAGGTGAGCGGCGCCGTCGGCACCTATTCGCAGGCACCTCCGGCGATCGAGGCGCACGTGTGCAGCAGTCTCGGTCTCGAAGTCGAACCGGCCTCGTCCCAGATCACGCACCGGGACCGTCATGCCGAGCTGGTCGCAACGATCGCGCTGACGGGCTCGTCGATCGAGCGCTTCGCCACGGAGATTCGTCACCTGCAGCGAAGCGAGATCCGAGAGGTTCAGGAAGCCTTCGCCAAGGGACAGAAGGGCTCTTCGGCGATGCCGCACAAGCGCAACCCGATTCTCTCGGAGCGCATGGTCGGCATGGCGAGGGTGCTCCGAGGCTACGCAGCGACCGCTCTGCAGGACGTCGCTCTGTGGCACGAACGAGACATCAGCCACTCTTCAGCCGAGCGCATCATCCTGCCCGACGCAACCACACTGCTGCACTACATGCTCGTCACGTTCACTCGCATCGTGGACGGCATGGTCATCGACCGGGACCGCATGCAACAGAATCTCGACGCCACCCACGGGCTCGTCTTCAGCCAGACCGTCTTGCTGTCGCTCGTCGATGCGGGCCTGCCCCGCGACGATGCCTATCGGATCGTGCAGCGCTGTGCGGCCAGTGCATGGGACGAACAGAGGGATCTGTTCGTCGTGCTCTCCGAAGACCCCGACATGCCGCTGGATCTCGAACAGCTGTCTGAGTGCTTCCAGCCCAAGCTCTCCAACACAGGTGTCGTCTTCGATCGGCTCCCCTCCTCGACCTGACCTCATCCTGTGCCGGCGAACGCATGGCACGCCTGGCACACCCGCATGGTTCGATCGTTGTTGAGGTACATGGTGGACCCGTCGGTGGTGTGGGCGGAGTGGCAACTCACGCACGTGGCGGCGCTGGCGGAGAGCGCCTGCCATTGTGGGAGCAATTCGTGGAAATGCTCTTCGAACCCCTGAGCGTTGAGGATCTGCTCGTGGCACTTCGTGCAGTGACTGTCGGTGATCGGACGGGTCAGAGGGGCAGGCTGCTGGTAGCTGCCGATCAGGTAGCGGACGAGGTCCCTGCCCCCGAGCGCCAGGCCGGCGATCCTGCCTGCCAGATCAGGACCCGTGTGACAGTCGATGCACCGCGTCGATCGGGTTGTGTGGTAGCTGGCCAGATCCGTCGGTTCGATCGCAAGACTCCGATCGACATAGGTGCGCTCCGGCTCGGAGTGGCACGAAGAACAGAACGTGTCACGGTTCTCGAATTGGGCTGCGCCGAGACCGGTTCCGATCGCCAGGACGACGAGGACGATCCCCGCTGCGATCACGACCGCTCTCCGCCGCCTCACATCGACCCCAACCATGCAGCGCCACGGACTCCGCTGGAGTCACCATGGCGCGCCCTCCGCAGCTTCGTCATCACGCTGTCGGAGAACACCCACTCCCCGAGCATCTCGGGGACTCGGTTGTATAGCTCGTCGATGTTGGACAGGCCCCCTCCGAGCACGACCACATCCGGATCGAGGACGTTGATGACGGACGCGAGACCTCGGGCGAGCCGGCTCATGTACCGGTCGAGCGTAGATATCGCCGCAGGGTTCCCCGCACGTGCTCGGTCAACGATCTCGGGGCTGCGCGCATGGCTCCCCGTGACTCGCTCGAAGTCGGTTTCCAAGCCAGGGCCGGAGAGAAACGTCTCGATGCACCCTCGGTGTCCGCAGTAGCAGGCCGGTCCGGGCAGCTCGCTGTCGGCAGCCCATGGAAGTCGGTTGTGTCCCCATTCGCCCGTCACCGCGTTGGGTCCCCGGACCAACCTCCCTCGAACCACCAGGCCCCCACCGACGCCCGTGCCGAGGATCACACCGAAGACGGTCTCGAACCCTGCTCCCGTACCATCGGTCGCCTCGGAGAGTGTGAAACAGTCTGCATCGTTGGCAGCAGCCATCGGTCGACCCAACGCTGCCCCGAGGTCCTTGTCGAAGGGGCGTCCGTTGAGCACCGTCGAGTTGGAGTTCTTCATCAGACCGGTCGCAGGCGAAATCGCCCCGGGGTGTCCAATCCCAATCGATATCGCCGCTCCTGACTCCTCCAGGGTGTCGACCAGCTCCGCGATCGCCCTCAAGATCCCGTCGTAGTCACCTGAGGGTGTCGGAATGCGGCGGCGGACGAGCTCTCGACCGTCGTCTTCGATCAGAATCCCCTCGATCTTCGTGCCGCCGAGGTCGATCCCGATCCGCATGAGGGCATTGTGACAGCTTGCTGCGCTCGCAGTGAACAGCTGACAGCAAGCAGCTGCCGAATGCCGGCATGAGTACTGAAGGCTCGAACCTGTTCCCTGTTGTCCCCTGCCCTCCGGTTCGCTTGAATCAGACCTCATGACGGACCAGCCGTTCTTCGGGTATGACCAAGCGATCATCGACGCATTCCCCACAATTCGGGCGGCGGTCGTGGATGTCCGCGTTGGCGACCCGGACGATGTTGCCGCCCTGGTGAGCGAGTATCGAGCCCAGCAGTCGGCCACCGCCCAGAGGCTCGATCGCACACCCATCGCCGAGATCGCCTCCATCGCGGCGTGGCGGCGAGCATTCACTCGATTCGGGGTGAAGCCGACCCAACACCGATCGGCGGTCGAGTCGCTGCTCCGGCGGCTCGCAAAACAGGGAGATGTGCCATCGATCAACCCTCTCGTGGACATCGGCAATCTCGTGTCGATCCGTCACTCGCTGCCCGTCGCAGTGTTCGATCTCGATCGAATAGCGCCACCCATCACCGTGCGCTTCGCATCGGGAGCCGAGGTGTTTTATGGCATCGGAACCGACGGTCCGAGCCATCCTGCGCCTGGCGAGGTCGTCTTCATCGATGCTCGAGGCGACATATGTGCTCGGCGCTGGTGCTGGCGGCAGGGCGCCCAGAGCGCCGCGGGCTCCGATTCCAAGCACGTGCTCTTCGTCATCGAGGGCCACCACGAGTCCGCGTCGGATGATGTGTCAGCCGCGGGGAGGGATATTGCCGACCTCACCGCGCGCCATCTGCACGCATCGGCCGGCCACGTCGAGCTCCTCTCGTCAGAGAGACCACTTGCCTAGCCGACACGCGAAACGGTGCGACCTTACTTCACGTCGAGACGCGACGTTTGGTCTCTGAGGTAAGAGCGAGCACACGAGTCGTCGTGCAGGAACCGGACCGGCTCGAACCCCTTCCCGTGAGGAATCCAACCGAGTGGGCGGCTCTGGCGGCCAAGCACGGTGGCCTCCGCTAGGGTCGTCCATCATGCCCCACATCGATCTCGTCCTGCCCGATGACGCCGAGGGAACCCTCGCCGGCGAGTACGATGCTGCGCTTCGGCGGGCGGGACGCATCTGGAACATCGTCGCCATTCAGAGCAGAACGCCCGAGGCCCTCAGGGCGTCGATGCAGATGTATGTGACGCTCATGTACGGCCCTGGCCCGCTGGACAGGTCGGTGCGCGAGATGCTTGCGGTTGTGACCTCACAGACGAACGACTGCCACTACTGAATCCAGGCCCATCTCCACGACCTCCGGGCCGAGGTCGCCGACCAGCAGATGATTGACAGATTCGCGCTCGACTGGAGAACAGCGGATCTCGACGAGGCAATCTCGGGGCTACTCGCACACGCCGAGCGGCTCACCCGCGCCCAGTCGGACATTGCTGCAACCGATATCGACGAGCTGCGCGGGATGGGATGGAGTGACGAGGCGATCTCTCTGACCACCCAGATCGTTGCATACTTCAACTACATCAACCGGATAGCCACGGGCCTCGGCGTCGACATGGAGGACTGGATCGACGTGACGGGACGCCCGCTCTAGCGGAGCGGATCGAGGTCCTGGAACTCACCGGTCCTCAGGTGACACGACACGAGGTGTTCCGAATCACCGTCCACGGGGAGCAGGACGGGTTCCATCCCGTCACAGATTCCCGCCTGGGCGATGGGACATCTCGGATGGAAGTTGCATCCGGGTGGCGGGTTGATCGGATTCGGGATCTCGCCCGCCGGCAGAGGCTCCGTGCGCCGGTGCTTCGGATCGGGCACCGGAACGGCGTCGAGCAGTGCCCTTGTGTAGGGATGTTGGGCATTGGTGTACACGGACTCGAGAGGTCCGATCTCCACGATCCTGCCGAGGTACATGACCGCGATGCGATCGCACACGTACTTCGCCGTCGCGAGGTCGTGCGTGATGAATAGGTAGGTGAGGTCGAATTCGTCCTTGAGCTGCATCATGAGATCGAGAAGAAGCGCCCGCACGCTCACATCCGCCATGGCGATCGGCTCGTCGGCCACGATCAGATCTGGTGCCGTGATCATTCCCCTCGCGAACACGACCCGCTGCCGCTGACCGCCACTGATCTGATGGGGGTACTTCGCGTAGAAGAAATCGGGCGGGACCATTCCGACCTGATCGAGCATCTGGAGCACGCGGGCGTGTCGATCCTCCCCCGACAGCTGCGGCATGTGGATCTTCAGTGGATGCTCGATCGCTTCACCGATCGTCATCCGGGGGTTCAGCGACGCGAGCGGATCCTGGAACACCACCTGCATTCGATGTCGGAGCGTGCGCATCTCTTCCGGCGACAGCGATACGAGATCGACCCCATCGAACACGACCTTGCCGTCCGTCGGGTCCAGCAAGCGAAGCACGAGCCGCCCGACGGTCGACTTGCCCGAGCCCGACTCGCCCGCCAGTCCGAAGACCTCTCCCTTGCGAATGTCGAACGTCACACCGTCCACGGCGCGCACATACTCCTTCGGCACGCCGGTGAGACTCGCGACGAACCCCTGAGCGACCGGGAACCACTTCCTCAGGCCGACGACTTCGACGAGGTTCTCAACCACCGGTCACTCCCACCTGGTCGTAGAGCCAGCATGCTGTCGCCTGCCCAGGAACCACCTCCTGCAACACCGGGATCTCGACGGCACAGACATCCATCACCCGCGGGCAGCGGGGGTGGAACGGACAGCCACTCGGCGGGCTGAGGAGGTTTGGCGGCGTTCCCTCCATCTTGTAGAGGTCGTGCGCTGCCAGGTCGATGTTCGGGACCGAGTTCAACAGACCCACCGTGTACGGGTGCTTCGGCCTGGCAAAGACACCGTAGACGTCCCCGATCTCGACCATCCGTCCTGCGTACATCACGGCGACACGATCGGCCACCTCGGCGACGACCCCGATGTTGTGGGTAATCATCAGGATCGTCAGATCGAACTCATCGCGCAGCTCGCGCAACAGATCGAGGAACTTCGCCTCAACGATCACGTCGAGCGATGTCGTCGGTTCGTCGGCGATCACCAGCTTCGTGCGCAGGGCCAGCGCAAGCGAAATCATGACCCGCTGGCGCATGCCACCCGACAGCTGGTGCGGATAGTCGTCGAGTCGTTCCCGCCGAATCCCCAGCTTCTCGACCAGCTCCTCGGCTCTCGCGATTGCGGCCAGCTCCGACACCTTCGGCTCATGGGTTCTGATCGTCTCGGTGAGGTGCTCGACGACCCGCTGAACGGGGTTCAGCGATGTCATCGGATCCTGGAACACCATCCCGATCGCACCACCACGTACCGACTGCATCTGCTTCTCGGAGTAGGTCATGAGATCGGCACCGTCGAACCAAAGCTCTCCGCTGTCGATCCGGCCAGGCGTCCTGATCATCCGCATGATGGCCTTGCCGAACGTCGACTTGCCACACCCTGACTCACCAACAAGCCCGAGGATCTCACCACGCCTGATGTCTAGTGACACGTCGTCGACGGCGTGGACATCCCCCGACCGCGTCGCATATCGGACGTTGAGGCCGCGAACGGAGTACAGAACGTCTTCCATCACTGCTGCCGCAACTTCGGGTTAAAGATCTCCATCAAACCCTCGCCCATCATCGTGAAGGCCAGCACAACCAACATGATGGCGAGACCGGGAAACGTGATCAACCACCAGGCGGTCTGGATGAACCCCTGGCCTCGGGCCAGGTCGATTCCCCAGTCGGCGGTGTCCGGCGGCAGGCCAAGGCCGAGGAAGCTCAGGCCCGCACCAGTGAGGATCGCGTCGGCGACGTTGACCGAGAAGATGATCGCAACCGAGGGGATCACGTTGGGATAGATGTATTTGCGAAGGATCTCACTCGAACGAGCTCCGATCGACTTCGCCGCCTCGATGTACAGCTCTTCCTTCACCGACAACGTCTGACCCCTGACGATCCGGTAGTACGTCGGTATGTACAGGACCGCGATCGCCACGATCACGTTCAGCACGCTAGGCCCCAGTACCGCGGTGATCGAGATCGCCAGGATCAGTCCGGGGAATGCGTACAGGCTGTCCATTACGACGCTCAGGATCCGATCGAGTTTGCCTCCCCTGAAGCCGGCCAGGAGACCGAGCGGCACGCCGAGAACCAGGGCGATGATCGAAGCGCTGAACCCGATCAGTAAGGCGATGCGGGTGCCCCAGATCAGGCGGCTGAACACATCCTGACCGATCTGGTTCGTGCCAAGAATGAATCCGCCTTCAGAGGAGACACCGCCGGTGATACTCTCGCCCTCGGCCACGGTTGGGTAGTCCCCTGCCACTTGCTCGTACTCGGTGGACTGGACCACGGCAGCAAGCACCGTTCCATCGGCGACTGCTTGGAGAGTTTCCTCCAGCGTATCGAATCGAGCAATGCGAGGTCTCAATTCCATGCCGGTTCCGCTGAGCTCATCATTCAGTGCCTGCGCCTGATCATTGAGCGCCTGCGCGGTGGGGACGCCTCTCACGACGCCAACGGACGGTCGTGGATCGCCCGCTGGAACCTCCAGGTCCGAAAGCCCGCTGATGCTCGACGAGGCCAACGACACCAGGACGGGTACGTCGGGACTCGCCCCCGGCGCCAGGAACCGCGGTCCTGCCTGCGCGTCAGGAGAGTAGGGAGCAAACAACGAGGGGAACAACGCAAGGATGATGAAGCCCAACACCATCACGGCCGAGATCGCGACCAGCCACCAGTCGGTGCCATACCAGCGTCTACCTGCGAGCAGCTTCCTGACGAACCCGACTCTCTGAAGGTCTTCGCGCCACTCTTGTTCGTGGGAGGTGGGAGTCTGAAGAGCCATGGCTCAGTACCGGACCCGCGGGTCCACGAGCGAGTAGATGATGTCGACCGCGAGGCTGATCAACGCGACGAACAGCGCGAACATCGTGATGACGCTCTGTACGGCGGTGTAGTCGCGGCTCGAGATCCGCTCCACCAGATACCTGCCCATGCCGGGCCATGAGAAGACGGTCTCGGTCAGCACGGCGCCGGCCAGCAGAATCGCCACCTGGAGGCCAATCAACGTGATCACAGGGATCATGGCGTTCTTCAGCGCGTGGCTGTAGATGACCACTCGTTCGCGTATCCCTCGTGCACGAGCGGCCTCGACATAGTCCTGCTGGAGCGTCTCGATGACATTGATCCTCGTGAGCCTCACGAACACCCCGGAGAGGATCAGGCCAAGGGTCAATGTGGGTAGCACGAGGTGGGCGAGCACGGACCGTAGCGCGGCCCAGTTCCCCGTGAGTAGCGCATCGACGCTGTAGATGTTGGTGATGTGGTGCAGCGTGGTTCCCACCACGGCATCGATTCTCCCGGCGATCGGTAACCACCCGAGCTTGACTCCGAACAACAACTGGAGCATGAGGCCCAGCCAGAAGATCGGCAGCGAGTAGATGATGACCGAGTAGAGACGCAGCGAGTAATCGGCCGTCCGCCTTCGTCGTGACGCCGCGAAAGCCCCTCCGAACACACCGATGGTCAACGAGAGGATGGCAGCGGGAATGACCAACTCGAGTGTCGCCGGGAACCGCTCGCTCATCTCGTCGACAATCGGACGGTGTGCGCCGGTGAGGGAATTCCCGAAGTCGAGCGTGATGACGCTGCCGAGAAATCGGCCGTACTGCACGAGCAGCGGGTCGTTGAGACCGAGCTGCTCATTGAGCCGAGCGATCGTCTCCGGACTCCCTTTGGGTCCCAACGCCGAGCTGACCGGATCGCCCGGGATGACTCTGAGCACGAAGAAGACGAGGCTCGCAAGAATGAACACCATTGGCAGCGTGAGGGCGATACGAGTCAGGATGTATCGACGAAGTCCCGCGCTTCCCTTGACAAAGATGTAGACGAGTCCCAGCGCTGCGGGAACTCCAATGATCAAAAAGATGATCGAAAGAGGGGACATGTTTGATCGAGGGTAGCGCAGGGGCGGGTTCCGAAGAACCCACCCCTGCGTGTCCGCTATTTGTCGGTCGTGAGTGTCGAGTAGTTGAACTCGATCGTCGGACCGATGTTGAGCGTGTCAGGCGAGTCATACATGGGATCGCCATGGATGTAGCTCGCGTACACGACATGCTCCGGCTCGAAGAACAACGGCAACGTCACCACGAGGTCGGCGTAGACGTCCTGCGCCTGACCATAGAGGTCGGCACGCACCGACTGATCGGTCTCCGTCGCGGCCTGGACCAACAGGTCCACCAGCTGTTGCGACTTGTCGTCGATCCCGACACCGAAGGAGTTGCCCTCGGCAGCCTTCGTCACGTTGGTGCCTTCGCCGCCGTTGTACACGAACGGCTCGAGGTAGTTGGACGGGTCCGGATAGTCGAAGAACCATCCGAGCACACCCGCCGAATACGCATCACCACCGGTGAGCGCAGTCACATAGGTGCTCCACTCCACCGAGTTGAGCGTGACATTGATCATGCCGGTCGACTCGAGCTCCTGCTTGATGACCTGCATCCAGTCGGCGGTCGTCGTGCCGTAGTGCTCAGGCGGGTAGTACAGATCCAACTCCAAAGGATTGGAGGTGCTGTAGCCGGCATCCGTCAGGTACTGCTGAGCCGCCGCCATGTTCGGTGACTGGTACGTCGTGTCGAATGCCTCGTTCGCTCCCAGGAAGCCCGGAGGCACCTGCGAGTACAGCGGCGTGACCTGTCCACTGAAGACCTGGTCTGCGATCTCGTCTCTGTCGATGATCGACGCCACTGCCTTCCGCACGTTGTCGTCGTCGAACGGCGCCATCGTGTGGTTCAAGATCAAGTAGCGAATCGAACCACCGTTGATGGTGCCGACCGTGACGTCTTGCACATCCTCGAGCTGCTGGACCAACTCTGATCCCAGGAACCTCCACGCGATATCGATCTCACCGTTCTGAAGCGCCAGCGCCATCGTCTGCGGGTCGCTGTAGTACTTCACGATGATCTGATCGACTTGCGGCTTGAAGTCGCCTTCGTAGTAGGGGTTCGGCTCGAGAACGACCTGCTCCTGCTGCGTGTACTGGGTGATGACCCACGGACCGACTCCATACACGGGAGCATCCGGGAACAACACGCACTGGTCAGCGGGGAAGATGTTCGGATCGGCCGGATAATACGGTGCAGTTGCCAGGATCTGAAGGAAGTAGGAGGCTGCCTGTGTCAGGTGGAAGACCAGCGTGTGGTCGTCCGTCGCCTCCACACTGTCCAGATACGGAGTGGCAAGCGCGTTGGCAACTCCGTTCGGGCAGTCGGGACCGATGGTCAGAAGACGGTTGATCGAATCGGCGTAGACAGGCGCCGTGAGATCGGTTCCATCACCGAACTTGACCCCGTCCTTCAGTGTGACCGTATAGGTCAGCCCGTCGTCTGAGACAACCGGGAAGTCGGTCGCGAGGCCTGGCTCGAGGTCGGAGGCCGACCCCGGGGCCCACTTGTACAGCCCCTCACCGGTGTTCTTGATCAGCTCCCAGTCCCGCGTCGCGTACGCGTCCGCCGGGTCGAGGCTGGCAATCGTATCGGTGGTGCCGATGATGATGGTCTTCTGTGTCATCGCCTCCGTCGTCGTCGTGGCTTGCGTCGTGCCGGAACCGGCCGTCGTCGTGGTAGCCGCCGTCGTCGTCGTGGCCTCCGTCGTGGTCGTCGAAGTTCCCCCGCACGCGGCTGCGATCAACGCAAACGCGGCGATCAGGGCGACGACCCAAAATCGACGTCTCATTCTCTCTCCTCCAATAGGTGTCGCTCGGCTAGTCACGTCGAGCACACTCAAGTTAGTCCCGATCCGCAACTGCGACAACGGGGAACGCTCATCTCTGCCGGTTCCTGGACGAGTCGTACACTCGCGTGGTCAGCAGAGAGGACTGATGGTGGCAGCTGTTGCGCTCACGTGGGAGGGAGATCATCGGTTCGACGCTGTCGACCGGAGTGGCATGCCCGTCGACATCGACGGCGGGGGACCGACGGGGGTCCGACCATCGGATCTTCTGCCCATGGCGCTCGCAGGCTGCTCCGGCGTCGACGTGGTGGATCAGATCGGCGCGGACCGCCTCACCTCGTTGGAGATCACGATCCGCTACACGAAGGAACCCGACCCGCCGTGGAGGTTCCAGCGGTTCCGAGTGCGCTACAGGGCCACAGGGCCCGATCTCACCGAACAGGAACTCGCCGAAGCGGTGCACCGAAGCCACGAGGAGATGTGCTCCGTTTCGCACGCCATCCGCGGAAATGTGCCGGTGGAGACGACAGTGGAAGTGGGTTGAGCACTTCGTGCCTCCGGCCGAGCTTCGTGGGCCAGCTGACCGAGGGCGCCGAGGGCCTGCCCCGGCCCGGCTACCTCGCCGCGGCCGGATACACCTTGGCGAGTTCGGCGTTGAACGTGTTGGTCGGAAGCAACACCCAGGCGCCGGCCGATGTCACATAGTCCTTCACGGAGATATGCACCCTCCGTACGTCTGATGCAGTGATCCCGCGAAAACTCCACGCAAGACTGACGGCGTCCCCAAAGGCGAACCGGGAGTCGAGATGGACGACACTCGCCACCTTGCCGGCCACCGACGAGAACGCCGACAGGGAGCCCAGCGACGCCATCCGGTCGGCGATCTTGAACAACATCTCCTGCTGGTGCTGCTCACGGGTCAGGTCACTCGCGCCGGCCACCGGACGCCACTCTCCATCGACGTACTCCTCGGTATGCCTTGTTCGCACCCACGCCAAGGCCTGGTCGCCGTTCACGTGCGTGCAGCCCGCAGGAAGATCGAGCTGGGCTTTGGCGTCCCTCACCGGGTTGTCCACGCATATGTCGACCCCGCCGAGTGCGTTGATGATGTCGGCAAAACCCGAGAAGTCGATCCGTGCGAAATGGTCGACCTCGATGCCCGTGTAGTCCTGCACCATGAGCGCAAGCAGCTCAGCCCCGCCGGCGACTCCTTTGCACCCACCGAGGCCGGTGTTGAGACGGGCGTAGTCGTCGATGCAGGGGTTGTTGACGTAGAGGTCGCGCGGGAGTGACGCGATGATCGGCGCCGATCCATCGGAAGGCAGCAGGATGAACAACATGGCATCCGCCCTCGGGCCTTCTTGGCCGACGAGGAGATACGACGCGAACATACCATCCGGCAGGGCCGGGCTCGTCGCCGTCGGCAGCTCGAACGGGACGATCGTCGCCTGCCTTTGATTGCGCTCGGCAACGACCAGCGTGAGCAGATCCTTGTCCAGCAACGGTGGCTGGAAGTCGAGCGACGCCGCCGCTACCGCCGCAGCAATCTGCTCAGGGGTTCTCCCAGCGATCTTCGATCGAACCTCGGAAGCCGACGCGAACTCCTCGCGCTCCACACTGTGGTATGCCTGATACGCGCGAACACCGCTTGCAGCGAGGAAGCCGAGGACAGCGACACCCACCACCACTGCGATCGCGACGAACGCGCGCACCACTTCAGGGCGTTTCAGCTCGTCCCTGTGCTTGCCCATGCCTTGGATGGTAGGAGGTTCCGAGCGTTTGACCCCGATTCACGATTCGTGCACGAGGTCCCTGATCGCGAGCACCATGAAGAACAGGACCACCGATAGAGTCGCCATCGTGGCTCCCGCGGCGGTGCCCACGTAGTAGCTGATGTAGAGCCCTCCCAGGACGGCAATGGAACCGACGGCGACTGCAACCAGCATCATCGTGGGGACTCTCCTGGTAACCAGCGAGGCAGTCGCAGGGGGGGCGATCAGCAGCCCGAATACGAGCAGCGTGCCAACGGTCTTGAACGCGATGACGACCGCGAGCGTCACGAGCCCGAGCATCATGGCCCGTGCGAGCCGCGGCTGCATTCCGAGCAACTTGGCCTTGTCTTCATTGAACGACAGGGCGAGAAACGGACGGTAGAAGGCGAGAGCGACCAGCACGGTCACCACCAGACCGACGGCCAGGATCCTCAGATCCCCGGCGTCGACGCCGAGCGCATCGCCGAACAGAATCCCGGCCAGGCTCCCCGCATAGGACGACGTCCTCGAGATGATCACCACGCCCAGGCCAAGCATCCCGACAAACAACAGCCCGATGCCGGTGTCCTCTGACAGCTTGGCCTTCCGATGGATCGTCCCGATGCCCCATACCATGACGAGGGCCGAGGCGACGGCTCCGACGAGCTGGCTGAATCCCAACAGCACGCCGAGCGCGATCCCTGGCAGTACTCCGTGGGCGAGGGCGTCTCCGATGAAGCTCAATCCTCGAAGCACCACCCACGTTCCGACGATCGACGTGACCGCGGCGACGAGAATGCCCGCGAGCAGCGCACGTTGCATGAAGTCGAAGCTGAACGGTTCGATCAGCCAGCTCATTGCCCTCAGTTCTCCTCGAGTGCGTCCGCAATCGTCTGCGCGTCGGTGAGGAGCAGACCCAGGTAGGAGTCGGCGCCCGATCCCGGCGCTCCGAGCGAGCCTGTGTACAGGCTAACGACCTTCACGTCGCGACCGACTTCCTTGGCGAGGGCATCTGCGAGTGTGGGCGACTCGGTCGACTCGGTGAAGATCGCGGGTACATCCTCGTCGATGATGGTCTGAGCCAATGCAGCCAGATCCCCGGCGCTCGGTGCCCCCATCGTCCCACCCCCGGGGATGACGACTCCGACGATGGAGAAGCCGAACCGGTCGGCCAGGTAGCCAAACGCCATGTGTCCCGTCACGAGCTTGCGCCTATCAGCAGGAATCTGATCGAACAAGCCGCGCATGGCCTCCTCGGTCGACTGGATCTCCTGCGCGTATGCCTGCCCCCTCGCCGTCCAATCCGTTGCCCCCGGAGCCACTTCGGCGAGCTTCGCCGCCACTGCGTTCGCCGCGTCTGCCATTCTGACCGGGTCGAACCACACATGCGGGTCGGGCGATCCATCCGAGAAGTCACGCGGCGCCTCCAGCTCGCCGACCTTGAGAACTGGAACACCGTCGCTCTCGACGGCATCGAGCACCGAGGCCATCCCCTCCTCCAGACCGAGCCCGTTGGCGACCACCAACGTTGCCTTCTCCATCGCCGCCACCTGCTGCGCCGATGCCTCGAACTCGTGCGGATCGGCCCCGACAGGCATGAGCACCCTCACGGTGACCGCGTCTCCTGCGATCTGACGAACGAAGTCGCCGAGCACTGTTGTCGTCACCACGATCGTCGCACCGTTGGAGCTGGAGGGGGCGCCGCATGCGGTCGCCATCAACGCCACCAGCAATGTAAGAACGGTTCTCATTGTCATATTCTCATGGTATCGTGTCCGAGCGATGATGCAAACGGAACTCGTAGACAAGGCAACCCGCTATCTTCTCGATCGCGGAGTACGACTGACGAGCGCGCGCCGCCTCGTCATCCGCTCGCTCGCAGACCATCCCGGGCCACGATCGGCAGCCGACCTCGACGTGGCCATGCGACGAAAGGTCCCCCTCTCTTCCATCTACCGAACACTGCTGGTGCTCGAAGAGTCCGGTCTCCTCACGAGATTCAGGGATAGCGACGGCGTCGCCAAGTACGAGCTGTCGGAGCGGGTGACCGGCGATCACCACCACCACTTCGTGTGTATCCGATGCGGCCGTACCGACGAGGTGGCCATTCCAGAGAGACTGGAGCAGGCTATCACTCGTCTGATCGACACCGTTGGGAACGACCGCTCATATGAGATCACCGGCCACCGGCTCGAGCTGCAAGGAGTGTGCGCAGCATGTCGCGCGTGATCCGTGCAGAGAACCTCGTGCTGGCGTATGGCGATCGCATCGCACTCGCTCCCTCGACATTCGAGATTCCGACAGGGGCTATCACCGCCATCATCGGACCGAACGGATCCGGCAAGTCGACCTTGCTCCATGCGATTGCCGGACTCGTTGAGCCGGCCTCGGGATCTCTGTCCGTCCCATTCGGCAAGAAGATCGCATACGTCCTCCAGTCCACCAAGCTCAATGAGATGACGCCGATCACCGTATTGGAGGCGGTTCGAATGGGCCGCTACGCGCGTCTTGGTTTCTTCGGCAGGTTCAGGTCGGGAGACCGCTCGGCATGTGACCAGGCGATGGCCAGGCTCGGCATCGAGGATCTCGGCGCGCGCCACCTCTCGGAGCTGTCAGGCGGACAACGGCAACGTGTGTTCGTCGCCCAGGGCATCGCGCAGGAGGCACCTCTGCTCCTCCTCGACGAACCCATCACCGGCCTCGACCTGCTGTCCAGGGAGTACATCCTCCAGGTGGTCGAGGAGGAGAAGGCGGCCGGAGTCACCATCGTCGGCACAACCCACTCGCTCGACGAAGCCCGAATGGCAGACCACGTCCTCCTTCTCGCCGGCAGGATCGTGGCCTCAGGAACGCCCGAGGAGGTACTGACCACGGATATGTTGAGCGAGGCGTATGGTCACCCCATGTCCACCACTGGTGACGGGCGTGTGCTCCACGACGATCCGCACCATCGTCCTGTCGAAACCCGCCACGTTCACTTCGAACGGAAGGGATAGACCATGTCGTTCACCTATCGAGTCATCGCGTCCGCACTTCACGAACACCTCGACGCGGTGATTGCCCTCTTTGTGACCGCGCTCGAAACGATCGGAGGGACGAGGGATGGGGGTGGTGAATCGCTCGTCTTCGTGGCGACCGGTGGAACCGAACGGCTCCTCCTCGATTGGTGGGAGCAGAATCCGGCCGGACCGGTCTTCATGATCGCCCATCCTGGCCACAACTCGCTTCCAGCTTCGCTCGAAGCGCTCGCCCGACTGCACCAACTCGGTGCAAGGGGACGCATCCTCTACCTTCGGGGACCAGATGATCTCGAGGGTCTGGCGGCCATCGAGGCCGCTGTCGAAGATCTCGCCGTGTGGGCGACCCTTGGCCACGCGCGGATCGGTCGAGCGGGCCTGCCGTCGGACTGGCTGGTGGCCTCCAGCCCGAGTCCCGAAACCGTGTCCTCCACGTGGGGTCCGACCCTCGTCGACATCGCTCTCGACGGCATCTATGAGGGGTTCGAGCTGGCGGAACCCGTGGGAGCCGGCGAGCTCCACGATCACGCCACCCACGTCGAGGAGCCTTCAGTCGAACAAATCCAGGCAGCAACTCGCCTGACCACCGCTCTCGAGGATCTCGTCCGGACCAATACGCTCACCGCCGTTGCCGTCAGGTGCTTCGACCTGCTGGGGGACATCGCGACCAGCGGCTGCGTCGCTCTCTCCGAACTCAACGACGAGGGCATCGTGGCCGGATGCGAAGGTGATGTCGTATCCACCGTCGGTATCTTGTGGGCGCGTGAACTCACCGGCGAGATGCCATGGATGGCCAACCCGGCACAGGTTGATGTCGGGGGCAACAGTGTCCTCCTGGCGCACTGCACGGTTCCAAGGAGCCTGGTCGACTCCTACTCCCTCCGTTCGCACTTCGAGTCGGGCACCAGCGTCGGCATTCAGGGAACGATCCCACCGGGTCCGGTGACGCTGCTCCGCATCGGAGGCACCGAGATGGACCGCGTGTGGTTCGCCGAGGGCGAGATTCACGCAAGGACCCCGCTCGAAGGACTCTGTCGCACGCAGATAGACGTCCACCTCTCCAACGGATCGGTACGTGATCTGCTCGACGCCCCACTCGGCAACCACATTGTGGTGGTCAAGGGTCACCACGCCGACCGCTTCCGCGACTGGTGGAGAACGTTCATCGGGTGAGCGATCCCGAACTGACCTGCACACGGTCACTCTCCACCGTACCCTGATGGCGATGGGGTACTGCTTCCTCTGTGACCAGACCGTAGACGGTGATACCTGTCCCACGTGCGGGCGGCCCGCGTGGCACGACGACACCGCCGAGGACCAGTCTCCCACCGACTATTTCGCCGCCTCATCGCTCCCCGGGCCTGCCGAGGACAGCACACCGTGGCGGCCACGGCCATGGATGATCGCGGGCACCGTGGTCGTGGTCGGTCTGGTGCTCTCGATTCTCACGGTGCCCTCAGGATTCCAGCAGGTGACGACACCCACTCCCCCTCCGATCATCACGACAACGACGACGCTCCTTCCGGGATCCTCGCTCCCGACCTACCCCTTGCGACGAGGAACATGGCTGGGTCTGGTCAGGGCCGAGGCACCTCCGAAGACCCTCACCGGCTCATTCCCATTCCTCGAGCCCGCCGACGATGTGATGTACGACGGCTCTCTGATCCTCCACACCGGCACCAGCTACGTGAGAGTCACTCCGGACGGTGTCCACACGGACATCCCCATCGGATCACCGGGGCACTTCGTCGATGTCGAGCTCTCACCGAATGGACGCCTCCTGGCCACCGTGGACAAGCGCGGCGCGGTGGCCGTGTGGAATCTCTCCACGAGCCAGCTCACCGAGTTCGAGGCGATCGACGAGACCGGCCCGCTCCTAGACGGACACATCTACTGGTCTCCCGACTCCCAGACCGTCGGACTCGATGACTCCGGCGATCACTGCTACGAGTGGCGCGTCGATGGCACACTCCTCACAGGCCCCCTCCCCGGACGTCTCGTCGCCGTGGGTATCGGCGCCAGGCTGGCCGTCGCCGGCGACGAAGGCCTCACTCTCACCTCGGTCGTCTCCACCGACATTGCCACCACGCAGCTCGGACGCAACCTGACGACATTCTCCGACATCCAGGCCGCCGAGTTCAACCCGTCGAGCCCATACCTCGCTGTCGACGCGTCTGTTTCGGGACAAGGCTCAGGCGTGTGGGTCGTCGCTCTCGGCGACCCTCGTCAGAACCTGGTGGCGCCGTCAGGATCCTCGTTCACCTGGTCCGGCGACGGGTCGGCACTGTATTGGACCGACCAAACCGGGACGTACGCGTACCCGGTGAGCTCCGTATATGGGGTCGCCCGCGTCAGCGATCAAACACTCGGCCGGGGGGATCACCTGCGAATCTACGATCCGGCTCTGGTGGTGGTTCCGACCTTCCTCGTCCATTCGGGAGACCTCTTCGAGCTTCAGGATGGGCAGATCCAACTCCGTTCACCCGGCGGTCTCACCGTGCTTGACATCCCCTCGGGTGGCACCACCGTTTCGATCATCGATGCCACCTCGTTCAATCCCGATCTTCCTCTGCTGCGGACCGCTGAACGCGACGACGGCAGCCTGGTCGTGTCGCAGGTCACTCCCACCGGGCTTCTCGAGCACCTCGTCGGTACCCTGCCGTCCGGATCGGGCCCCGCCACTTCGGCACTCGACGCTCCCGGCTCCGGCGAGTTCATCGCGACCGACCAGGATGGCGTGTTTCGCCTCGGACCGGACGAGACCTTGGATCCGGTCATGGAAGGAGGGTCGCCCGGGATCATCGGAACAGTCCCGTTCGCGGTGACGAGCGGATCCATCAAACGATTGCCAAGAGACGGTGAGGAGCCGGAGACGCTGCTGGACATCGCGGGCCTCGCCGGAGCGGCCGACATTCTCGATGCAATCGGCATCAGAGCGGAGATGGTGGTGCTTGCCCGAACCCAAGTCGGTACTGCCTCGATCTACTGGGTTCCGGGCGACTCCGAGCTGTTCGGATCGGCCATCCTGCCCAACTCGCCGATTCCAAGCAACACGCCTTTCTCACTGGTGTACACACCGACCAACAACAGGGCCTTCGAAACGGGACGGATCGTGCCGGCCGGAGACGGACAGACATTCGCGGTCGAGCTGCACTACGCAGACGGTGTCGAAACGGTGCTCATGGCCGCCCCAGCTCCCGGACAGTCCACCTGCAATGGGCAGGTCGTCTGCCCGCTGTACTCCGTCGCCGGACGCGCGCTCGGGTTCTCCCCAGACGGAGCGTGGCTCCTCGTGGACACGGACGGCGCCTACGTGGCGATGTCAACCAGAGGACGAGGGTCCGTCCGGATCGATGAGACCGCACCCGACGGGGTCGCGTGGATTCCATGACCCAGGCGTTCGAGTTGTGTGGCACAATGCGTTCATGGCAGCGGCGACGTGTCGAGCACGCCTTCCTCGCTACGCGAGAGCGGCGCTATACGCAGTTCCCTTGTAACCGCACGCGCGCATTCACGCCGGCAGCCGAAGGGAACATGACATGAACGACTTTCTCAACCGATTCGAGGCATCAGTCGCTCCCGTCCTCGCGTTCGACACGGATATCCATGTCGCGCGGGCGGAGGGGCTCTGGGTGTACGACTTCGACGGCAACCGCTACGCCGACTTCGCATGCGGCACCGCCGTCGTCAACCTCGGTCACAACCACCCGGCGGTGATCGAGGCAGCGAAGGGGCAACTCGGCAAGCTCGTCCACGCTGGGTGCGTCTTTCGGTACGACTCCATCGTCGAAGCTGCGGAGCGCCTGCGTTCGATCACGCCGGACGGAATCGAGATGTTCGGGTTCGCCAACTCAGGTGCCGAGGCGGTCGAGGCCAGTGTCAAACTCGCGAAGCACTCGACGAGACGACAGGGCGTCATCGTATTCCGGGGTGCGTTCCACGGGCGCACCATGGGATCGGTCTCCTACACCACCTCGAACGCCAAGTACCGAGACGGCTACCACCCGATCCTCGGCTCCGTCTGGGTGGCCCCCTTTCCCCACCCGTATCGATGGGGCATGAGCGAAGCGGACGCCACGCAACTCGCACTGGACGAACTCCATCGCATGTTCAAGCATGAGGTGCTCCCCACGAATATCGCAGCGTTCCTGATCGAGCCGGTTCAGGGCGAAGGTGGCTACTACCCCGCTCCGCCACCGTTCCTCGAAGCTCTTCGGGAGATCGCCGATGAGCATGGCATCATGCTCGTCTTCGACGAGGTGCAAACAGGGTTCGGTAGAACCGCGGAGTGGTTCGCATCGGACCACTACGGAGTCGACCCCGACATCATCGCGCTCGGTAAGGGGATCGCAAACGGCATGCCTCTGTCCGCATATGGGGCACCGTCGGAGGTCATCGGCGCCTGGCCGGTCGGCGCCCACGGAACGACGTATGGGGGGAACCCGGTTGCCTGCGCGGCGGCAGTCGCCGGCATCGACACCATGGGCGAACTCCTCCCCCACGCACGAGAGTTGTCCGCCCACGCGTTCGAGCGGTTCCGGAAACTCCAGATCGACCATCCCGTCATCGGTGACGTGCGGGGCCTCGGATTGATGGTGGGTATCGAGCTGGTGCGAGATCGAGCCACCAGAACGCCCGATCCGGAGGCGATGCAGTTCCTCGCCGATTTTGGATTGAAGCATGAACTGATCATCATCTCCTGTGGTCCTGATGGGAACATCATCCGTTTCATTCCGCCCCTCATTACGAGCTTTGCGGAGCTGGATTCGGCGATCGATACGATCGAGGAGGGACTCGAGGCGTACGAAAGCCGCAAGTAGGCCGGCCGTCCCTGGCGGAGACGCTGTCTCCGGGCTGGCCGAGGAGGCCACCCACTCGGGTGGCCTCCGCCTATCTCGGTCCTAGAGTCGTGGACGTGAACGACCTGAATGTCGCACTGGAAGCTGCTCGACTCGGCGCCGATGTGATTCGACCTGAGCAAGTTCGGTCCGTCTCGTACAAGGGTGCCGTGGATCCGGTCACCGAGACCGACACGCTGGCGCAACAACGGATTCTCTCGGTGCTGAGCCACCACCGACCCGAGGACGCCATCCTCGCGGAGGAACAGCCGAATGCCGTCGGAACCGACGGCCGGCTATGGCTTGTCGATCCACTGGACGGTACGGTCAACTTCGTCCATCGTATTCCTCACGTGGCCGTGTCGATCGCCCTCTACGAAGATGGCGAACCGCTCCTCGGAGTCGTCGTCGATGTGTTCCATCGGGAGGAGTTCTCGGCTGTCACCGGGAAGGGCGCCTGGCTGGATGGTCACCGTCTGGAGGTCTCGAATGCCGAGCTCGGATCGTCCGTCGTCGGAACGGGATTCCCCTATGACCGACAGACTCGCGCTCGGGAACTCGGCACCGTGGTCGGGGACGTGCTTGCACGCGTCCAGGGCCTCAGGCGGATGGGAACCGCTTCCCTCGACCTCGCGTGGGTGGCGGCAGGGCGGCTCGACGCCTTCTGGGAGATCGGCCTCAAACCGTGGGACGTCGCAGCAGGACTGCTCCTCGTTCGCGAGGCTGGTGGAATCACCACCGATCTCGACGGAACTCAATCGACACCGTTCGACGGTCGTTTCGTCGCGTCCAACCGGATCGTACATGGGCCCCTTCGGACCCTCCTAGCCTCGGTCATGACCGACGTGTGAAGGAGACTCCATGGAACCCTATGAACTCATCAGAAGCCTTCGTGTCACCCGGAACTTCACGGCACAACCCATCCCTGAAGCGGACGTCGTTCGCATTCTCGAAGCCGGACGCTGGACGGGCAGCTCCAAGAACTCCCAGCGGTGGGCATTCATCCCGCTGCGCGACACAGCTGCGCGGGCACGCGTCGCCGCCTGTGGCCCCTTCACCGAGCCGATGCTCAACGCCGGCCTCGGATTGGCACTCGTTCGCCTGCCGGACGGCTACGAGTTCGACATCGGCCGCATCGCCCAGAACATGATGCTCGCCGCATCGGCGCTTGGAATCGGCTCGTGCCCAGTCACGCTCCACGACACCGAGTGCGCCCGCCGTGTCCTCCGCCTCCCGGAAGGCCACACGTGCAGGTACGCGATCGCGTTCGGCTATCCGGACACCGTGGCCGAGGAAGCGGCGCGAGCACAACGAAGGTACGGTGGGCGCAAGCCTCTCGACGAACTCGTCTGGGAGTTGTCCGATTGAGGCGACTGATCGTCGCCGACTCGATCCGAACGCCGTCCGGTGTGCCGGCCACGGGACTGCTCATCGACGGCGGTCGTGTTCTCGATGTCGGTGACGCCTCCCACCTCCAGTCGGATGGCACTCAGGAGGTCCGCTACCCCGCCGCCGTGGTCATACCGGGACTACGCGACGCTCACCTGCACCCGCTCGGGCTGGCATCGCCGAGCCTGAACCTGGGGAGCATCGGAGACATCGAGGAGCTGCGTGCACTGATCGCCCAGACGGAAGGGACGATCGTCGGGAGCGGCCTGAACGAGCACGCGCTGTCCGACGGCCGGCTCCCGACCCGGCACGACCTCGACGACATCGACCGACCGGTCCTGCTGTACCGGGTATGCGGCCACATCGCCGTCGCCAACACTGCCGCTCTCGAGGCTGCCGGGCTGGAACCCGGCACTCCGGATCCCCCGGGAGGAACGCTCGACAGGGATCAGGACGGGACGCCGACCGGCATCCTGAGGGAAACCGCCATCTCGCTGGTTGCTTCACACCTCGCGACGGCCCCGGTGCGATCCGAACGGCTCCTCGCCACACTCCAGGACCTCGTATCGCTCGGCATCACCTCGATCGGCGCCGTCATCACATCTGCCTGGTCGGAGCGGATCGAGCCACTCATCGACCTCGCGGGTGACCTTCCCCTTCGCGTGCACGCCATCCTCGAGGCCCTCGATCGGTCCACGATCCGCGCGCTCGATCACCCTCACCTGACGTTCGGCGGCCTCAAGGCGTTTGCCGACGGAAGCCTCGGAGGACGAACGGCGGCGCTGCGCGAGCCCTACAGCGATGACCCAACCACCGCCGGTGTGCTGCGCCTGGACCGTGCAGGCATAGCGTCCCGTGCACGGATCTCCCTGGATGCAGGGGGCATCGTCGCCGTACACGCCATCGGTGACCTGGCCATGGATGGTGTACTGGACTGCTTCGAAGAACTCATCGACAATGGGGCGCCCCCGCGCAGTCTTCGTGTCGAGCACGCGTCGATCGCCGATGACACGCACCTCGAACGAATGGCCGACCTTGGCGTGACCGCCTGCGTGCAACCCGCCTTCGTGCCGTCCGACGCCCCATGGCTCTCCCAGCGGCTCGGTGCCGTCCGAGCCTCACTCGTCTATCGATTCGCCACGATGCTCAGATCAGGGATCCCGACCTCAGGTGGTTCTGACGCTCCTGTCGAGTCGCCGGATCCGTTCGCGGGGATGGCAGCGGCGCAAGACCGTGGTGGCTTCCGCCCGGAGGAGTCGCTCTCCGCCGAGGAGGCGTTCGCCTTGTTCACGACCAGTGCAGCAGAGTCGCTCGGTGAACCGGTCCCCCTTTCCTACGGTGCGCCGGCCGACTTCACCGTCGTCGACCGCGACCCCGTACTCGCGTCACCGGATTCACTTCGAGGTACGCGAGTAGTGGCCACGTGGGTCGGTGGAAACGAGGTCTTTCACGCCTGAAGGAGCCTGCCCTCCATGCCTCCGGCGACGACAACGACCTGTCCAGTGACGTGCCCCGACAGCCGGTCCGAGGCGAGCACCACGATGTGGCGCGCGACATCTTCCGGGGTCCCGAGCTTCTTGAGGGCCATCGTGGCGGTGACGCGCCGCTCGAGCTCGGGATCCTGACGGGCCTCGGTTGTCATCGGAGTCACGGTCCATCCCGGCGCCACGGCGTTGACCCTGACACCGAGCCGTGCCGCCTCATTCTTCGCACTCAGCAGCAGGCCCGTGAGGATCCCACCCTTCGCAGCGGCGTAGTCGGCGTGTCCTGCCTCGCCGAACACGCCCGCGGTAGATCCAACCATCACAAGACTGCCGGACCCCGTCGTGGCCGCGTGCCGAAGGAACGCCCGTGCAGTGAGAAACGTGGCAGTGAGGTTTGCCCGCAGCGTTGCTTCCCATCGTTCGACGGACAGTTCCCACAACGGAAGGTCTTCCGACGGCCACACGCCGGCGTTGGCAACGCACACGTCGAGCCGCCCGATACTCCGCACCGCGTCCGGGATCAGCGCATCGACCTGCTCTTCGACCGTCAAGTCGGCCTGCAACGCGACGCCACCCACGTCCTTCGCGAGACGGTGCGCGGCGGCCTCCGAGGTGCGGTAGTGGACAGCCACCCTCGCCCCCTCGCCGGCGAACGCCCGGACAACGGCCGTCCCGATACCGCCAGCGCCACCCGTCACCAGCACACCCTGCCCAGAGAGCCCCGTTTCCATAGACGGCACGGTAGTAGCTCGAGACCCGCCTTCGGCGTGCCGTG
>Ga0315535_1000663_pt1 | contig 24129 bp, 12 predicted proteins | sample SalMarSW160220MG_2_FD_203092 | JGI IMG/M metagenome (GOLD analysis project Ga0315535, IMG submission 203092) | Salt marsh sediment microbial communities from the Plum Island Ecosystem LTER, Massachusetts, United States - Salt Marsh Sediment SW1602-20 ... | reverse complement strand
CTGGGAGGAGCGGACGAGCGCCAGCGCGACGCTGTGGTTGCCAGCGGGGGCCTGTACGTGATCGGCACCAATCGCCACGAAAGCCGCCGGATCGACAACCAGCTTCGCGGGCGTGCGGGACGCCAGGGCGATCCCGGAATGTCCCGCTTCTTCATCAGCGTTGAAGATCGACTGATGCAGAAGTTCGGCATAGGCGAACTGCTCTCCCCCCGGCACCGGTCCGCCTTCAAGTCCAAAACGCCCATCCGGAAGGCGAGCGCGCACAAGATGGTGGCCATCGTCCAGAAAATCATCGAAGGTCAGAACCTGGATATCCGCCGCACGCTGTGGAGGTACTCGTCATACATCGAACACAAGCGCAGACAGCAGTTTTCGAAAAGACAGGCCGTGCTGCTGTCCGGGGCAACCGCTCGATTGGCGGAAATATACCCGCAGAAGTACAAGAAGTTGATCGAGAAAGCCGGACCGAATGCGCTCAGGGACCTGGAACGACAGGTGACTTTGCATCACATGGACAGGGCCTGGAGCGACTACCTGGCCAATGTCGCCGATGTCCGTGAATCGATCTACCTGAACGTGTTGGGCAGCCGCGATCCACTTCAGGAGTTCTTGAAGGCGGCCGCCGAGACGTTTGTACTGATGGAGGGACATATCCAAGCGAGCATAAAATCCACCTTCGAGAAGCTCCATGTAGACGCGGGCGGCCTGGATATGAAGAAGACCGGGTTGCGCGGCCCGTCGTCCACCTGGACCTACATAATCAATGACAATCCGTTCGAGTGGAGGTTGTCCTTGGCCAGCGAGCGCAACATTGGTTCCGGGGCATGGGCGGGCGTGCTGGCCGCGCTGTTCTGGTTCATTCCTCTGGCATACGGGCTGGGCCGGTTCTTCCGCCGGCTGTTTTGGCGAAGGTCTCGTAAATAACCTTAATTGGAATCTGTAAGCCTCACCCGCAGCAGCACCGGGTTGTGGTCGCTGTGGGCGAAATCGAGGTCGAGCGTGTGTATTTCCTGCACCTCTATTCCGGGGCCGACCAGAAAGCCGTCGACTATTGTCAGGAAGTTCTCGCCCGGCGCGTAGGGTTTGTTGGTGGCGCGCAGAGAAGGGTGGCTGCGGTCATAGGCCCACTGGAAACCGGCCGGGATCCAGGCCGGATCCATCTTCTGGAACCAGCCGGGCAGCGGATCGCTGTGTAAGAAAGTGGCATCGTCGATCCCTGGAAAGGCCTGGTTCCAGTCGCCGCCGGCTATCACGTGGTTCCCGGCGGCTGCAAGGCTCACTACCAACTTCTTCAGGTAACTCATTTGCACACGCCGCAGGCGGCCGCCCTTGTCGAAGGCAGAAAGATGCAGGTTGATTATTACCCAGTCCTTGCCGTCCGCGGCCGGGAAGCGCAGCTCGTGCAGGCAGCGCTTGAGATGAAAGACTCGTAGCGGCCAGGAGTAGAAGCCGGGAAGCTGCAGGCGTTTTGCCGAACTCAACGAGTAGCGGCTGAAAGAAAGCAGGCCGCTTTCCACCCTGCCCAACGGGCGAAATACGGGGTAGGGAATCCAGGGAACCTTGAAATTAAGCGCCAGCGAGTGGACGAAGCCGGGCAACAGGCCGGCCAGCGCCGCGGTCTGGTCGATACCGTAGCTGCGCGAGGAGTCACGGTCGACCTCCTGGAGCAGGACGATATCGGCCGGCCGGGATTGGATGAACTCCTCGACGGCGGCGAGATTGGCCTCGACCGCTTGCCTGGTCGGGCGCACCTGCTGGCCGCCGTCCATGAAGAAGTCGGCTCGCTTGTCCAGCCCTGCGTAACCGATGTTGAAAGTCAGCAGATCGAGGGAATCCGGCTGATTCAACGCCTGTGTGCTGCTCCCGGATATCGGCGTATCCTCGACAAGCCCCGGCCGCCATTCAATCAACATGAGCACACCCACGAGAAAAAGAGCCAGACCAATCACTACGCCGAGAAAAATCAAAGCTCGGCGCATCCAGTTCGACCGTCCGAGATCGCCGTCAATCATCATCGAAACGTAGCAGATAGGCAGGTAACCGGCAATCGCCAAACCCAGGGGCAAACCCAGACTGCTTGATTCAGGCAGGCCGATGTCGTATCAATATGTCGTGTTCCAAGCCGAAAGGATGCAGATCTTGACAGTCCCGAGCGAGAGAAACGTCCTGGTGGTGGATGACGATGCGACCCTTTGTGAGCTGCTTTCGGAAATCCTGGACAGGGAAGGCTGCCGGGTCACGATCGCCGGAAGCTGTGCCGAGGCGCAAGCCATTGCAGAGACATTTGAATTCCTGGTGGCATTGATCGACCTGCGTTTGCCGGACGGGTTGGGAACCAAGCTGCTATCGGAGATCAAGAGGCGCTATCCCGACCGTTTCTGCATTATCATGACGGCGCATGCCGATCTCGACTCGGCCGTGGCAGCCATGGAGAAAGGTGCCTTTCACTATCTGCGCAAACCGATCGACAGCCACACCTTGCTGCGCCTGATGGAACGCGTGTTCGAGATTCATCGCCTGCGTTCGGAGAAGCGCCGGGAGCAGAAGGATCTACTGGTGCGCACCGAGGAATCCGAGGCACGCTATTTAGCGTTGGTCGAGGCGGCCAGCGATGGAGTAGCCATCTTGCAAGACGGCAAGATAATCTTCGTCAACCGGGCCCTGGCTGAAATGGGCGGCTGGCGGCCGGACGATGCTATTGACAGCGACTATCTGAAATACCTCGGAGAGGACGAAAGACAAAGAAGCCTCGACAGGGTGCGCGCGCTCCTCAACGGCGAACTCAGGCAGGACAAAGCCGAGGTGAGAATTCTGGACCGCAGCGGCCAGATGCGCGATCTTGAGATCTCCGATACGGCCATCAGTCACGGCGGCCGGCCGGCGGTTCTGGTGATCGCGCGCGACGTGACGGAGCGTCGCAAGGTTCTGGATGACCTTCGGGCCGCCAAGGAGGAAGCCGAGGCGGCCAACCAGGCCAAGAGCGAGTTTCTGGCCAACATGGGTCACGAGTTGCGCACTCCCTTAGCAGGCATCATCGGAGTCTGCTCGCTGCTGGACGATGGCGGCCTAAATGACGGCCAGCGTCACTACATCGAGACGATCACCCTCTCGGCCGGGGCGCTCTTGAATGTCATAAACGATCTTCTGGATTTCTCCAGGATCGAGGCGGGAAAGCAGACGCTTGAACAATCTCCTTTGGATCTATCGGCGGTGGCGGCTGATGTTGTCGAGATGCTCTCACCCATGGCGATCGAAAAGGGTCTCGATTTATCCATGCGCTATGATCCCCGGGCGCCTCGCTGGATTATCGGAGACGCCGGGCGAATCAGGCAGGTGTTGGTCAACCTGGTGGACAATGCTCTGAAGTTTACAGACCGAGGCCGGGTCAGGTTGATCGTCGACAGCGAAGGACGACAAGGCGACCGTGCCCGGTTGCATATCTCGGTTGACGACACCGGAATAGGGATTCCTGGCGATAAGCTCGGCGACATCTTCGAAAAGTTCACACAGGCGGATTCCTCGGCTTCGCGCCGCTACACCGGCTGTGGACTGGGCCTGGCCATCAGCAAGCAACTGGTCGAGTTGATGGGCGGCGAGTTACAGGTGAAAAGCCGCCCGGAGCAGGGCTCGGAGTTCTTCTTCACGCTGGATCTTCCGATTGGCGAGGCCCCGCCTGAAACCGAGACAGTCTGTAAAGAGCAACTTGCTGCAGATATGCCGGTCGGGTTGCGCGTGCTGGTGGCGGAGGACAACGACGTCAGCCAGGAAGTGGCCCTGACCATTCTTGGGAGACTGGGCTGCGAGATCGAGCTGGCCGCCGACGGTCGGCAGGCGATCGAGATGGCCGCTCAAGGGGAGTACGACGCGATCTTCATGGACTGCCAGATGCCTGGTGTAGACGGCTTCGAAGCCACGAAGGAGATCCGCCGCAATGAAGCCGGCAGCGCTCGCCATGTGCACGTGATAGCCATGACCGCCCACTCGCTCGAAGAAGACCGTGTGCGCTGCATTGCCGCGGGAATGGACGACTTCATCGCCAAGCCGGCGACTATCAAAGATTTTCGGGAGGCGCTGGTCAAGGTTCCCGAGCGAACGGGTAGCTAAAGCCGGGATCGTCGAAGTGGATCTAGAGGTGTCCCACCATCCCGAACTCAACTAAGTAGCCCTCGCTTTCCGCGGCTTTTGCGGGCCGGGGGAGATTACGCGCAACCCCATCTCCAGCAATCTGGTGGATTACACTCTGCCGGCCTCGCAGTCGATTCTCCGGCCTTCAACTTCTTCTTCTTTTGAGATATTCTTCCTAAGGCCCATAAGCAAAGAGAGTTTTGATGTGACTGACGATCTCGCCATGTGCCGGCTGGAACCGGGAGAAAGTGAATGCGACTTCACCGACCCCTCCCGGAGGGTTGATGTGGGTAACTTGTTCACCGCTGTCGAGTGGTCATGCTACGCCAGCAGTGTCTGCCGGCCGGGAAGTGCCGACTTCGACCCCGGGTTTTCCGACTTGTTGCGGCTCTCTGTCGATCCCTCGTCACTGATCCCGGCAAAATATCTTTTACGAATTCAAAAGAATGGAAGCTCTCGGCTGGAATCGCTGGAGGGGCATCATCTCGACGACGATGTGGATGTCTTTTTGGAAATGGTTTCCGAGGATGCCCCCAGGGAAAGACCACGGGTCGCTTCCCACAACCTGGAAGATTACCTCAATGGGGCCAAATTGCTCGAACCCCATTACAGAATTGACATTATTTTCGATCACCCGATGGGCTTTATAAACTTTCTGCCGGGTCCCCTTTGGGGCTTCAATTTCAGATATTTACCCGCAGCTCCTTTCGGTGCCGTGGGTATTGAGAGCGATTCGATACTGGGTCTCTCGCCGGGTCAGACATATAATCTGAGAGTAATAGGCGATGACGTGGTTTCGAAGAGCTTGCCACCCACCATGGATAGATTCGGCAATGCTCTTGCCAATACACTCGATCTCGAGTTCACAACTTCTCACGGACGCATCATTTTTCCTTTTCATGAAACTTACTCATCACCCGCTGATAGTGCAGATGATTGGTACAAGCAGCTAAAAGAAGCCGACAGCCTGGATAATCCCTACATCATGGTGGAGGTTACGCCTGAAGTGGTATCGGTCAGCTCGGTCGGTCCCGAAGGCCAGGAGACAGATATACCGTTCGCGCTTGATCTTGCCTCGATCGGAGTTCCCACAGTGAGGACTGGGAACGTCGTTATCACGGTGCCAGTCGATATGGAACAAATTCGGGTCGGATCGGTGGGATACCCGTCGAGGCTGCATGTCAACGCCTACGGCGCCGGAGGCGTCTGGCTTGGCGGCGATAGTCTCCGGGTGTTTGCTTTTCCACCCGCGCCGGAGGAGATCAAGATCGTTACTTACAACGGAGCTATCTATAAATACATTCACGTTCCAGTTGTCCCTATAGAATGCCAGGTGCCCCCCTGGCCGGCCGAATGCCTTCCCTGCTGGTTTGGCGGAGGAATACCCGAGCTCTGCAATTCTCAAGTATGCCTCCAACTGTTGCCCGATTACTGCTCCGACTACTGGCCATGGCCGCCTGCGGGGGCCATTGGCTGGCGAGAGCGGCTAGACAATTTTGCCCGTGACGTCGTGGCAGTTTACCGACCTGCTATCATCGCCGTCCAGGAGGTTTACCACGACTCCGACGGGTGCAACGAGGCTCTCTGTTCGAACTGCGAGGACATAGACAGAGGAACATGGTTGAGGCAATTGATGCAAAGCATCAAGCAGCATTTGTGGCCGGAGGGTGGGCGTTATCAATTAGCTATCACGGTGAAGTCCCACGTGGGCCAGGTGTGCTTCGGAAACGATTGGCAGGGAGAAGCCATCATTTACGATCCGCAGCAAGTGCTTTTTATTCCGTCCTATCCACTGGAGACAGATGATCTTCCTTATGGATGCTATGAGTGGTCGTGGGGACTGGAAGAGTACTACGAGTTTGGTCATTATGACTACAGCGACTGTCTTACCAAGAGCGGCAACAGCCGCAACGCCGACCTATCCAGGGCGATCTTCGAGTTTCCTAGAGGCTCGGGCTACTTCTTCAGCTTGTACAACACTCATCCGCCAAATCCCTGCGGTCTCGACCGTTCAATAAATTGGATTAAAGACAGGCAACGCACCTTCCGGGGAAATCTCTTGACTTATCTGGCTGTGACACCCACCCATGAGAAGTTGAACGGAATCTACCCGCCAGTCTTCGCCGGGGACATGAATACGCAACTATTTTCCGGCTGTTTCGATACTTGCGAGGATGTTTCACCTTACCTCGAAAATTATTTTGTGGATGCGCCGCAATCGGAATGTCATTGGCTTGACAAGGTGTTGGTAGGTATACCGGAGGCCTGGGAACACGACAGGTCGCTTGACGTCGTGCAATCCGATTACGTGGATCCTCCGGTTGGTTTTCCTTTTATTGATGAACATAATTATTCCAAAGGTGAATTTGGCTACCGCGTTATCGGCGATAACAACGTCTATTCGGATCACAGTCCTGCCATGGTTTTTGTAAGAGCCCATCGGTAGCCGTGATGAAAAAGCACAATGCAGGCCGCCCGCTACGAACTTTTATGAACACTTTTCTTTGCGCAGTACTGTTGTCGTGGGCGGGTATGGTGTCTACCGGGTGTGAAGAAGACGGTTGCTGGGTGAAGATTGAGGAATTTCCCCGACAGGGAGATGTAATGGGAGCGTTATGGGGAATATCACCCAGAGACATTTATTTATACGCAGGAGGCAGTTATCACTTCGACGGCGAAAGCTTGCGAAAGCTACCTTTCTCAGGCAACAAAATCTGGGGTTCGTCGAACGAAGACATGTTTTTCACGAGTTCTAAGGGAGTAATTTATTTCGATGGTAGGAATTGGACGGAGATGATGGAAAACGGCCCGACGTTTTCCGCTATCTGGGGAGCCTCCAATAGAGATGTATTTGCCACCACCAGATGGGATTCCAGGATATTTCACTATAACGGTGTTTCATGGACAGAAATGGAAACGCCTCATTCTACTGCAAAAAATCATTTTCTCGAAGCCCTCTGGGGAAGCTCCGGAACGGATGTCTACGCCGTGGGATACGAACACGATACCACTTCTGTGGGCAGGGTGTTGCATTACGACGGCATAAGCTGGGAGGAGGTTCTCATTACCGAAGAATATGCAAGGTTCAATGCTGTCTGGGGTTCAGGTGCGGACGATGTCTATGTAGGTGAATCGGGCGGTTATCTATACCGCTTCGATGGAGACGGATGGTCGCATGTTGAAGTCCCCGGATATGGTCTGTACTCAATTTCCGGACGCTCCGCCACCGATGTAATCGCCGTCGGTTACCTGGGGACCGTCGTTCGCTACGATGGCCTCGAGTGGAAGGACGAAAGTATAAGCTCAGGGTATAATCTGTTTGGCGTCTGGACCGGCCCCGGGGCGCCAGAGTATGCAGTCGGCTGCAAGCTGTTCGACGATGGCAACGATGTATTTTGCGGCGATGGCGTGTTACTCGAGAACAGGTGTGGTCTCGAATAGGTGTTTCGGAGTTGGCTGTGTGATTTGAAAAGTAGGCTTTGTCATCGCAAAGCCGGCTACTATCGAGGACTTTCAGACGGCTTTGATCAGGGTTCACGGGCGAACGAGTAGCTGAAGCCGGGATCGTCGTGCCGGCCTTCGAGAATGGCCTGGGTGTCCTCGGCGATTACCAGTTCCTCGTTGGTGGGGATGACCAGAACCGCGACCGGGCTTTGCTCGCTCGAAATAATCTGCTCACGCAGGCCGCCGAGCGCCTGTTCGTTTCTTGCCGAATCCAGGCGGATGCCGAGGAATTCGAGGCTCTCTAAAGCGCGTGCCCTGATCGGCGCCGCGTTTTCGCCAACTCCGGCGGTGAAGACCACGCCGTCGAGCCCGCCCATGACGGCCGCATAGCTTCCGATGATTTTGGCAATGGCTCGGCATTCGATCTGTACTGCCAATTTGCAACGTTCGTCTCCCCGATCCGCAGCTGCCAATATATCGCGGCGATCGGTGAAGCGGCCGCTCAGGCCCAACAGGCCTGAGCACTTGTTGAGCAGCTTGTCAATTTCGCCGCTGTCGAGATTTTCGCGCTGCATGACGTACGGCACTATGGCCGGATCGATCCAGCCGCAGCGGGTGCCCATGACCAGGCCCTCCAGCGGCGTGAAGCCCATGGAAGTGTCCACCGAACGGCCGTGCATTACCGCTGCCGCGCTGGCGCCGTTGCCGATGTGCAGCGTGACCAGCTTGAGCTCCTCGATCGGACGGCCGAGCTTGGCTGCCGCCCTGGTTGCGACATACAGGTGGCTGGTTCCGTGAAAGCCGTAGCGTCGGATGCCGTATTTCTCGTACCACTCGTAGGGAAGCGGATAAATGTAGGCTTCCTCGGGCATGCCCTGGTGAAAGGCCGTATCAAAGACGGCGACGTGGGGAATGCCGGGCAGCAGTTCCCCTGCCGCATGGATTCCGGCCAGGTTGGGCGGGTTGTGCAACGGGGCAAGCTCGGCCAGGCGCTCCACCGTCTTCAGCATTTCGGGAGTCACCAGAGCGCTTTTCGCGAACTCCTCGCCGCCGTGGACAACCCGGTGACCGACGGCGCGGATGGCGCCCTTGTCGGCCACGGGCGAGTCATTGCTTGCGGTAAGGACCTCCAGAACAAGGCCGACGGCAGCGGCGTGATCCCGGCAATCGTGATCAATGCGTGTCTCGCGGCCGGCATATTGTTGTCTGAGAGAACCCTGGCCCATACCCACCCGTTCGACCAGGCCGCGGCATGTGAAATCATGCTCGCGGGTGTCGAAGATCGAGTACTTGACTGAGGAAGAGCCGCAGTTCAGCGTGAAAATGCTCATCGCTCTGGCTTGGCTGTCTGACTGCCTAGTGACCATCTGGCTCCCAGACGGGCCAACCCGTAGCAGGCGATCGACAGCAGCACCAGCATGCCAACGCTGATCAATTGGCCTTCTGCGCCTGCGAACCAACTTGCGGCTTTTTCGTTCAACACACCGTCTTTCACCGAGAAGACCACGCCCACACTCGTGTATTGGATTAGCGCGCCCAGGTCGGTCAAACGCATGGCGGCAGTGATGATGCCGAAGATAGCCGCGCCGGCCATCATGCCCGAGGCTATCAGCGTGCCCTGTTCGGTGCGCGCTTTGCGCACCTCTTCGCTACCCCCGGTGCGGGAGATGATCCAGGCGCAGACAGCCCCGGCCAGCACGGCCATGTTGATCGAGATTGGCAGGTACATCCCCAGGGCGAATGCCAGCATCGGCACGCCAGCCATCAAGAGCATGATCGCCACGATGCCGCCCAGGCCGTAAAGTAGCCAGGGCTGGTTGGCCGGGTTGTCCATCAGGCCGCGAGAGACCGCGGCCATCATGTTGGCCTGCGGGGCCGGAAGCTGATTGTTCGAAAGGCCGGTCAAAGGGTCGATGAAGTGGTAAGCCTGATCCATCAGGGGAATGACGACCGCCACCACCAGCGCGGCCACCAGCACACCCAGGAACTTCCAGCGCTGCTGATTGCGCGGAGTGGCTCCTATCCAGTAGCCGATCTTGAAATCGGAGATCAAAGCGCCAGAGGTCGAGAGCGCCGTGCAAACAGCGCAGCCGACCACCAATGCGATGATCATGCCGGCCTTACCGGCTAGTCCTACCAGTATCAAAGCCCCGATGGCCATCGTGACGGTAATCAGGGTCATGCCCGAGACCGGGTTGACACCTACGATGGCGATCGCCTGGGCGGCCACCGGCGTGAACAGGAAGGACAGCAAGAATCCGGCCAGCATCCCGACAACGGCAAACTGCAGGCTCTGGCCCAAGCCGTAGGATTCGCCTCCCACCGTGGTGATGTTGGCCACCACGAAAAAGAGTACGCCCATCGCCAAAGCCGAGCCGAGTTCGATCAGCAAAACGTTGCGCGGCGACATGTCGAGCTGGGTTCTTTCTGACTTGGCCACTGCGCGCCCTTTTTTGGTGAAGCCCTTGAAGCCCAGTGTCACGGAACTGACGACGATCTTGCCCATGCGGATGATGCCCACCAGGCCGCTGATGGCGATCGCCCCGATGCCGATAGGCTTCACGAAGTTGCCGAAAATCTGGTTGGCGTTCATGTTTGCAAGATCGAAAACCTGGCTTGCATAAGAAAAGGAGCCCATGTTCTTGCCGAAAAGATAAACCAGCGGCACCAGCACCAGCATGGCCAGCACGGAACCGGCGGCGATTATCGATGCGTAACGGATGCCGATGATGTAGCCCAGACCAAACAGGGCCGCCAGGCCGGAAATCTGCAGCTCGATCCGCGCGCCTGCCATGGCCTGGCCGAACGAGCCTAGGATGTTTGCAGTGGAAATGTCCGGGTTCCAGAGGTGGAATGCCTCGACAATGAAGTCATAGCCGGCTCCCAGCAGAAATGCCATCAACAGGATCTTACCCGCCCCTGCCGCCGAGCTCTCGCCGGTCACCAGTACCTCGTTGATGGCTGTGGCCTCAGGGAAAGGCAGCTCGCCGTGCAGTTCTTTTACGAAATACTTGCGAAGCGGAATGATCAGCACCACTCCCAGGAAGCCGCCCACGGCGCTTGCCAGAAAGATCTCCCACCAGGCGGCGTCGAGTTGATTGATGTACAAAGCCGGGATGACAAAGGTGGCCCCGGCAGCCACGACACCGGATGCCTGGCCAACGCTCTGCACCATTACGTTTTCGAGTATGGTGCTTTTTATCTTCCTCATCTTGCCGAAAAAGATGGCCAGAATGGCGATCGGGATGGAGGCTTCGATGCCATTGCCTGCCCTGAGCGCGATGTAGACGCATGCGGCGGTGAAGATGATCACCATTACCAACCCAAGACCAATCGACCAGGGGGTTACCTCGGCCCGCGTGTCCGAGGCCGGGACGATGGGCTGATATTCCTGACCTGGCTCTAGCTTGGTATAGGCATTGGCGGGCAATAGCTTGGTTTGCGTCTCGGCTGAACGATCCATCGCGCCTCCTCGGAAAAAGCCGTTTGAGTAACGGAAGTTACCACGTTGTGCAGGCCGCTTTCAAGATTACCGGCGGCTTTTTTACTTGACCGACCGGTGTCAGATGGCAGAGTCTCAATGGTCCGGAAAAACAGGTTGATCTTGCCATTTCTTTGGAGGAAAGAATGAAAATGTCTATACGTTGCCTATGTGTTAGCACGGCCTTGTTACTGGCTATTGCTGCGACCGGCTGCGGCAGTTCGAGCAGCCCTTGTCCGGCGGGCCAGCTAGAGTGCGGCGGTATTTGCCTCGATACCTCGAGTGATCGCAACCACTGCGGTTCTTGTGAAAACGCCTGCCTGAGCGGACAGGAATGTATTAGCAGCATCTGCACCGCCTGCAACAATGAGTGCAGCGAGGGTGACAAACGTTGTGCCCCGTCAAGCACCACCCAGTTTCAGGTGTGCGGCGATCCGGACAACGACACCTGCAAGGAATGGCAGGCGCCCCAGAACTGCGGAGCCGGTGAAATATGCACCGACGGCGATTGCGTCACGAGCTGCTCAGACGAGTGCACTCGAGTCGGCGCACAGGCCTGCGACAAGGAAGGGGCCAACGGTTACCGTGTCTGCGGCGAATACGACAGTGACGATTGCCTCGACTGGGGATCCTTGAATACCTGCGGCGTCGGACTGACTTGCGTGGATGGCAATTGTGTCTCGACCTGTTCGGACGAGTGTGACACCCAGGACGCCACCCGTTGCGCCCAGCCTCCGAAGAACGGCGTAGAAACCTGCGGCGACTACAACTCGGACGGTTGCAAGGAATGGGGCGATTTCTATGCCTGTCCGAGCGGTGAAACCTGTGACGGGAATGTGACCTGCTCTCCGGACTGTAGTGACGAGTGCACGACCGGTGAACGAACCTGCGACGGCGCCGGCTATCGCACCTGTGGTCAGCATGACGCAGACTTGTGTCTCGATTGGTCGGCCGTGACCGACTGTCAGTCGTGGGAAGTCTGCAACCCGGCCAACGGCCAGTGCCAGACTGCCTGCAGCGACGAGTGCCAGCAGGGACAACGGCAATGTCACAGTGACACGGAGATCGACCTGTGCGCTAACTACGACGCCGACCCTTGCCTGGAGTGGGGGATAATCGACACCTGCAATACGGGCGAGAAGTGCACAAACGGCCAGTGCGTCGAAGACTGCAAGAACGAATGCGAGCCTCAGGGCGACCGCATGTGTCAGAACATCGGCAGCGACGCCGGCTACCGGGTGTGCGGCGACTGGGATTCGGATTCATGCCTCGAGTGGGGCAACCCGATTCCCTGCGACGCGGGCCAGAGTTGCTCGGACGGTGTCTGCGCGGACACCTGCACCGACGAATGCGATGTCGGGCAAAAGGAATGCTCGGGCACGGGCTTCCACCAGTGCGGAGAGTCCGGCGACGGTGACACCTGCCGCGACTGGCTGGCGGTGGTGCCCTGCGAGGACTGGGAGGTTTGCGACCAGTTGACGGCAACATGCGTTGTCAACTGCACAAACGAGTGCAGCCCGGCCGCCTCGAAGACTTGCGACGGAGACAACTCCGGATACATGGTTTGCGGAAACTGGAACCCCGACCCGTGTCTCGAGTGGAGCGACGTCAACGAATGCGGAGCCGGCAAGATCTGCGACCCGGCCTTCAACGACTGCGTTGATGACTGTAGCGACGAGTGCCCGGGCAGTGGTTCGAAGCAGTGCGCCGATGCGGACACCTGGCAGACCTGCGCCAACTGGGACAGCGACTCCTGCCTGGAGTGGGGCGGCGACACCGACTGCCAGAGCGGTTACGTGTGCTCGAACGGCAGCTGTGCCTCCAGCTGCTCCGACGAGTGTACAACGGCAGCTACCACGGTTTGCGATGGCACCGGCGGCTGGCGTCTGTGTGACTACCTCGATGCCGATCCTTGCCTGGATCTGGGAAGCTTCAATGCCTGCGCCGGTAACGAGGAGTGCCAGGACGGTTCCTGCGTGGTTGTTTGCACCGACGACTGCACGCCCAACGACTTGCAGTGCAGTGCCGGCAATGATGCCGTGGAAGTCTGCGCCGCCGACGGTGACAGCGATCCATGCTTCGAGTGGAAGACTCAGCAAAGCTGCACGGCCGGCACGGAAGTCTGTCACCAGGCCCAGTGCGTCAGCACGACAGCCCCCGCCACGCTGGTTGTCAGCAAGCTGCTCTATGATTGCGACGGCTATCCCGACACCGACTACGCCTACATCGAGATTTTCGGCCCGGCCGGGCTGAACCTCAATCATTACTCGCTGGTAGGCGTCAATGGAAACGGCGGAAGCGACTACGTCGAATTCGATCTCAGCGGTTACACCATGCCCGACGACGGGCACTTCGTGGTTGCCCCGAGCTCCACTCTTTGGGATCAGTCGCTGGTCGACATATTCGACGACAACGCCGACCTGCAAAATGGGCCCGACGGAGTGCAGGTGCGCTGGGCCGGCCAAACGGTGGTAGATGGACTTGCATACGAGGGCACGGGCACGGGCACTCCCCAGGGCGGCGAGGGCAGTCCGGCTCCGAGCGCAAAATACGATACTACCAACGGCATCACCTACTGCCTGGCCCGCCGTTACGATAACGACAGCGGCACCTACCTGGACACCAACGATAACTCGATTGACTTCATGACCCGCACTTACTGCCAGCCGGGCGGGGCTGGCTACGGCCTGCGCCTGGCCGAGTACAACACCTTCTCCAACGTCGACGCCACCCCGGCGGTAGATCCCTTGACGGGAGCTGTTTTTGCGCCATCCTATGACTACTTCGACGAAGTCTTGCCCGACTTCAGCAGCTATGCCTGGTACGACGTGGTCATTGGAGACAAGAGTTCGCCGGCGTTGTCCGCCGACGGAACGGTCGTCTACGTAGGCATTTGCGCCGGCGCGGGCGCATCCGATTCGGGGCTTCGGGCCTACCAGACCGCCGCCGGGGGCGCAACCTTCCCAACCGTTCTGTGGACTGCCGCAGACACGATCGAAGTGCGATCGAGCCCGGCCGTGGGCGCGGACGGGTCAATCTACTTCGGCACCCGGGGCGCAGGATTCATGGCGCTCAATTCGGACGGCAGTCAGAAGTGGGTGCCTTACCCCGAGACGAACTGGATCGATAGTTCGCCCGCGTTGGGCAACATAGGCACGGGCGGAGTGGAACTGGTCGTCTTCGGCGTGGGAGGAGTGGGCTCCGGAAAGGTCGTTGCACTCAATGCGGCGACCGGCGCCGAGGTGTGGTCGGACAGCACACCGACCGGCGGCTGCAACGGCTCGCCGGGCATTGGCTCGGACGGCACGGTTTACATCGGTTGCGACGACGGATACCTGTATGCTTTCGACGGGGCGACCGGCGCGGCCCGCACGGGCTTTCCGGTGCTGATTTCCGCCGACTCCGGGGGCTCGCCCGAGATGGTTGACGGGCGCTCGGTGGCCGTGGCCCCGGACTCGGGCGGCGGCGACGTCATTCTCGCAACCTCGAGCGGATCGGATACCAACTTCAACATCATAAATTCCGATGCCAGCATATTGAGCTACAACATGGGCCCGGCGCCCTCCAGCGTCACCATAACCGGAGACGGCGGATTCTTGTTCGTATACGGCAACGGGGCCGGGGGCGCCTTCGTCGTGGCCTACGGGCCGCAGTGGACGCTCGAGTGGTACGACTACATCGGTACCTCGGATGACGTGGCCTGGATAACCTCGTCGCCGAACGCGCTGGATGTCGGCTACGGACAGGTGTACATCGGCACGCATGACGGCAAGATATACGTCTACTACTGGGCCGCGGGCCTGTTCGACGGCGCCGGCTCATTTCCCAAGTTCCGCGGAGATCTGCTAAACAGCGGTCGGGGGTTCTGATTCGGATTCGCACGAGAGCGTTTGTTTGGCAGGCGGCGGTCACAGCCGGCGCGGCGGTATCGCTTTGGCTGTATGCCGGGGCGGATCTGCCCGCAATAATAGAGATGCCGGATTTCGGCCTGCTGGCCGTGTTAGTGGCCTGGATAGCTTGCATTGTTATCTGGGTTACAAAGCTCGCCGCTTCAGGTGGAGAGCGGCCGATTCTATATTTGTGGGTAGGACTGGTGCCGGCCGGGCTTGGTCTGCTGATGGCCGGTCTGAGCCTGGGACAAGGCCTTGCCGGCGACGATTGTGACCTGATGGGCCTGACAGTTTTCCTGGTTGAACGTGCCCGCTTCGGAGGCTTCATGGGCTGCGCTTGTCTCTGGCTGGGAGCTTTGCCTCTGGTGTTGGCGGGCCGCCCGCGGGACGTTCGAACCTATAGTTTCGCAGCTGGTCTTTTCGCGGCCGCTGTCGCCTCGTTGGCCATGGCGCAGCAGGCCTTGTGGCACACTCGCGTATTCTTGAAGGCCGCTAACGATTCCGGGCAGTTCGCCTTGCAACTTCTGGACGGGATGGGCGCGTACCTGACATGGTTTGTTCTGGCCTGCGGCCTGGTCGTGTCGCTGGTCTTAGGCCTGCGTGCGGGACGGGCAGCCTGGCGGAAGCTCTTGCCTTTGCTGCTTGTGTTGGCCGCCATGGCCGTGCTCGATACGGGCAGCGGCATGATTTTACGCGATCAATACCGGAAAGCGTGCTCGGCTGCAAAAGCAGACAGTGAACCACCCGGCGGTCGACTCCGTGGTCAATGAAATGGACCTGCCGGGCTGGAGATAGTAGGATAATAGAAACGGGGAGGTGAGGCATGATCAGATACTTCCTGCTCCTGGTTCTTACGCTCTGCGGCAGCGGTTGTTTTTCGAGTATCGTCGGCGCGGCCGCCGAAGCCACGGCGGGCAAGGACGACAAGCGTTCGGGCGCTTTACAATCCGTCGGTCTGGGCGGAGGGTATTGGTACATGTCGGAAGACTCGGTTACCGATGATGCGTACCACTCCCGGGGATCGGTCGGGTTGGACTACAAGGTCGGGGGCACCTTCGCTGACCGGTTCTCATTTCACTTCACGCTGAGCGCGTCTTTCAACGACTTCCATGAAATCGGCGCCGACTATGAATGGTTGTTTCGTAAAGACGACTGGCTGCTTCTGAAAATGACGCTGGGGTTGCCGCTGATCTTCCTGATGCCTTTCGTGGGCAGCTACAGCGTGACCGGGCCCGGCTTCACTTTTTACTTCAGCCCAGACAGGCCGTCGGGCTACGTGGATTTCGGCGTCGGCTTTTCGGGCTTTCTCAGGCCGTCCGACAACGAGTACCTGTTCGGGGTGGGGTTCATGGCGGGAGGCGGCTTTGAGTTCACCGAAAAGTTCGGCCTGGGCCTGCGCCTGCTATGGACGCCGCCCAAGCTTATGAGTTTCTGGAAAGAGACCTCCAACCACGTCATGGCCGCGATGCTAATGATGAACTTTCATCTTTAGAGCCCCCCTCAGCCGAACAGCTCAGAATGCAGGGCCCGCATTGCCTCCTCGCCCATGGCCGGCTTGAGCACTAAAGTAATGTTGATTCGCGAGGCGCCCTGGGAAATTACCTCTACCGGGATTTTCTTATTGGCCAGTTTCGAAAAGATACGCGAAAGCAGGCCGGGATCGTCGCGCAGGCCGGCACCGACAAGGCACAGGATGCTTCGCTCGGGAGCGGAATCCACCTGGGCGAAGGCGGATATTTCCTGCACCGCTGCCGGCAGGTTGCCGCTTTCGCGATCGAAGGTCATCGAAACCGATACCTCGCTGGTGGCGATCACGTCCACCGAGATGCCGTGACGTTCGAATATCCCGAAAACGCGTGCAAGAAAACCAGGTGTCTCGAGCATGCGCGTGGATTGCAGGTGCAACGAGCGCGCCTGGCGGCGCATGGCGATCGCCCGCACCGGTTCGGGCGGGGCGTTCATGTGCACCAGCGTGCCCTTTCCTGAAGCCGCCCGCAGGCTTTCGGTGTTCTCGGTGAAAGTTCCGAGCACCCTGACCGGAATGCCGGATTTGCGGGCCGGCTCTATGGTGCGTGGATGCAAAACCCGGGCGCCGAAATAGGCCAGCTCGGCGGCCTCTTCGAAGAGCATTTCGGGAACTATCCCGGCCTTTGAAACCACGCGCGGGTCCGCCCTGAGAATGCCCGGCACGTCGGTCCAGATCTGGATCTCGCGCGACCCGGCGGCGGCGCCGAACAAGGCCGCGGAGAAATCCGAGCCGCCCCGGCCCAGCGTCGTTATCTCTCCGCCGGTCGAACGGCCGATGAAGCCGGTGACCACATGAACCTGATCCGGATCGAGATTGCTCATTGCCTCCGTCATGCGCTCGCCGCAGTCCGGGCTGGTTTCGGCGCAGCCATGGCGCTCATCGGTGAGCATGCCCAACTCCCAGGCGTCCCAGGCTCGGGCCGCGGTCCCGTTTTTTTCGAGCACCGCCGCGAAAAGGCGAGTGCTGGCGCGCTCACCCAGCGAGAGCAATGCGTCTTGAACACGCGGCGTGAGTTCTCCGAGCATCCGCACTCCCTCGATCAGGCGGGCCAACTCTTCGTTCAGCCCGGCCAGCAAGCCCGCGTCCAGGCCCAGCTTGACGACTATCTCGTCCTGGCGTTTGTGAATCTCGGCGAGGTACGGTTCGGGATTGAGGCCCGTGCGGGCGGCGCCCCCGGCCGCAATCAGCAGATCGGTCACCCCACCGACAGCGGAGCAGACAACCAGCCGCCCGGCGGGTTCGGCCGTAACCAGGGCGGCCGCACGCTGCATGGCATCGGCGGTGCCCAGGCTGGTGCCGCCGAACTTCATGACGATCTCGGGAGGCATTAGGCCGGGCCCTTTTCGTCATCAAGCCAACCTGGCATGTTGTCGAGCCTCAACAGGTCGTCGGGAGTTTCTCTCCTGGCCAAAAGGGCGCATCGTCCAGGGGCTGCAAGCACCACCGCCGGGCGAGCCACCCGGTTGTAGTTCGAGGCCATGCTGTAGGTGTAGGCACCGGTGCACATCAAGGCGATGATGTTTCCGGCTCGCAGATCGGGCAGTCTGACATCGTGGACGAGCATGTCTCCCGATTCGCAACAACGACCGGAGATTGACCATAGCTCGTCGGCCGGTTCGCTCAGGCGATCGGCGGCCAGTACTTGGTGACGTGCTCCGTAGAGGGCGTAGCGGGGGTTGTCGGTCATACCGCCGTCGACTGAGGCGTAGTTGCGGATGCCCAAGATACGCTTGGTGCTCTGTACCACATAGAGAGTGACACCGGCCCGGCCGACTATCGAGCGGCCCGGTTCGTCGCACAGCACCGGCGGATCGACGCCGAAATCCCGGCTGGCGTCGAGAACGCTCGAGCACAGGTTGTCAATGTGCTCTTTGACCGAAGGCGGGAAGTCGTCCGGCGAATAGCGAATTCCGAGACCGCCGCCCATGTCCAGTTCATCCAGGGGAGCACCCATTTCTTTTTTCACCCGGGCGTAGAATTCCATCATCGCGCGGGCGGCGATGGCAAAAGGCTTGCCCGAGAAAATCTGCGAGCCGATGTGGCAGTGCAGGCCGACCAGTTCCAGGGGCGGTGAGGAAAGCACGCGCCCGACCGCTTTGTCCGCGGAACCGCCGTCAAGGTTGAATCCGAACTTGGAATCCCGTTGACCTGTCTGCACGTAGCGATGGGTTGACGGCTTGACTCCGGGAGTAACCCGGATCATCACCCGCGCCCGGGTTCCGAGCCCGGCTGCAATTTCGGAAAGCCTGTCGATCTCTTCGAGGTTGTCTATTACAACTCGCCCGACACCCGAACCAAGAGCCAGCTCCAGCTCGGTCGTTGTTTTGGCGTTGCCGTGCATCAGGATGTCGGCCGCGGGAAAACCGGCGGCCAATGCCGTCTGCAATTCGCCCGCGGAAGCCACGTCCAGACCCAGGCCCTCGGCCTGCATCAAGCGGCACATGCCGGTGGTCAGAAACGCCTTCGATGCATAGTAGACCCGGGTACGTGGATAGCACTCGATCTGCTTGAGATAGGCTCGGCAGTTTGCCCGGATGCGTTCTTCGAGCATGACGATCAGCGGGCTTCCATACTCTCCTATGAGTTCGCGAACGTCGTGCCCGGCAAGCAACATGACTCCTTTGGTATCGACCTCGTATACATCATCCAGGTGCATGAACTCTTTGCCTCCTTGCGTTGATCAGGGCGAGTGTTGCAGCGCCGGGACGATTTTGCAAGCAATAGCATAGGCTTGAGCCAAGGCCTGCTTTCGGCCTTGAAAAAAACGCAAGCATCCGTAAAATATGCGGGCTTTTCTCACCAAACATTTGCAATAGCCGGAGGAGTAATCATGAAATCAAAATTCCTGTTGGGAGGACTATTTGCGGCGATCCTGTTGTCGCTGGGTGTCCGGGCCACAGTTCTTGAGCCGTTGCGTATAGAAGACCTGGCCAGACTCGCGCCGCTCGTGGTAATTGGTGAGGTGAATCAGGTCCAGGCGGAGCTAAATGCCTCCAAGACCAAGATCTACACCCGAGTGCTGGTGACGCCGAGCGAGGTTCTTAAAGGATCCCGCGACATCGGTGTCGTTACGATCAAGACCATCGGCGGGAAGCTGGCAGACAAGGTGGCGCTAATTCCCGGGGCCCCGCAATTTGAGCCCGGAGAGCGCGTCTTGGTATTTCTCGAGCCGCGCAAGGACGGCGACGGTTACAACACCCTCGGGCTTTATCTCGGCAAGTTCAGCGTGGTCAAGGATCCTCAAAGCGGTGAAGACATTCTCTTCCGGCCCAAACCCGCACCCGGCGTGATGATCAGGCAGGCCGGTCTGGATTTTTCACTTGATGACACAAAAACGCTTGCCGCGGTCAGGCAGATTGTCAAGCGGGCTGGAGGTGCAAGATGAAGACGCTAAGAAAAAGCCTCTGGCTTTGTGGCTTATCCGCTTTTTTCCTGCTGGCCGGCTGTTCGAGCGGCAGCAACCCTCCCGTTGACGGCGGTCATGACGACGGCGACGGCGGACAGGTCGAGTGCAGCACTAATGGGGATTGCAACGACGACAATGCCTGTACTGACGATTTCTGCGACTTCGGAAAGTGCACTCACAATAATAACCTTGCCGCCTGCGACGACGGCCAGCAGTGTTCTGTGAACGATCGCTGCAATAACGGCGTCTGTGTCGGCGAGACGAGCATGGATTGTGACGATGACAATCCCTGCACCGAGGACAGCTGCGACGACACTCAAGGCTGCGTGCACTTGTCAAACAATGCTGCCTGCGATGACGGCGACGCCTGCACGGAGGGCGAGCATTGCGCCGACAGCCAGTGCACAGGCGGCAGCCAGATTACCTGCGATGACAGCAACGCCTGCACCGACGACAGTTGCGATTCATCCAGCGGCTGCGTCTTTACCAACAACAGCCTGGCGTGTGACGACGGGCAGGCTTGTTCGACAAACGACCATTGCTCGAACGGCGTGTGTGTGGGCGATTCCGACCGTGATTGCGATGACAACAATATCTGTACCGAAGATCGCTGCGATGATGCTTTGGGATGCCTGCACTCGTACAACATGGCGCCCTGCGACGACGGCAGCGCCTGCACCGATGATGACAAGTGCGACCACGGCATGTGCAAAGGCGGAAGCGCGCTCGACTGCGACGATGGAAATGTGTGCACCACCGATCTGTGCAATGAGCAGAGCGGCTGCGTGCATAACAACAACAGCGATCCCTGTAGCGATGGTGACGCCTGTACCGCTGGCGACAGCTGCGAAGACGGCGAGTGCCAGGCGGGCTCGACGCGTGATTGCAACGACGGCCAGGTTTGCACCGACGATTCATGCGACTCGGCCCTGGGGTGCATACACAACAACAACATGGCGGCTTGCGACGACGGCAATCCGTGCACCGACGGTGACCACTGCGCCGGCGGTACCTGCCAGCCCGGCACGAGCACCTTCGACTGCGATGACGATAATGACTGTACCGACGACGACTGCGATCCGGTGCAGGGATGTTCACATCAGTTCAACACGGCGGCCTGCAACGACAGCGACGCCTGCACCATGAACGATGTTTGTGCAAGCGGATCCTGCCAGGGAATCCCACTGGATGCTGACGGCGACGGTGCTGTCGCCGACGGCTGCTTCGGCGGCGACGACTGCTGTGACTCGGGGACCGAGGCGGTGCCCGGTTGCACAGCGGCCAGCGCGGCCCAGATAAACAAGGGTGTCTTCGAGGGAACCTCCAACGCCGGAAGCTGCGCAGACGGCATCGACAACGACTGCGACGGACTGCTTGACGCGGCCGATCCAGGTTGCCAGGTTTGCAGCGGCGACCCGGATTGCGACGACGGCAACGTTTGCAACGGCAGCGAGATCTGCTCAGGCGGCCAGTGCCAGGCCGGTACGACCTTGAACTGCAACGACGATAAGGTTTGCACGGACGATAGCTGCGATGCCCAACAGGGCTGCCAGCATACCAATAACAGCCTGTTCTGTGACGACGGTGATCCCTGTACGTTGGGTGACCAGTGCTCGGGAGGAAGTTGCCAACCGGGAGCCGGAACTCTCGACTGTGATGACGGCAAAGACTGCACCGACGACAGCTGTATAACAGGATCGGGCTGTTCGAATACGCCCGATGACAGCAACTCCTGCAGCGACGGCGACGACTGTACCGGCGGGGACTACTGCTCGGGCGGCGACTGCCAGCCGGGAAGCGAGGCGCCGGATTGCGACGACGGAGAGGATTGTACCGACGACAGTTGCGTTACAGGCCAGGGTTGTGTGCATACGGCCAACGACAGTAACTCCTGTGACGACGGAAACGCCTGCACTGAAAATGATTATTGTTCGGCCGGCACCTGCCACGGCACTAGCATTGCTTGCCAGGATGGAAACCCTTGCACTACTGACGGCCAGTGTGATCCCCAAAGCGGCTGCGTTTTCCCGCCGGATGACGGGGCCGGCTGCGTGCACGCCGATCCGTGTATAGTCAACGACCATTGCGCAAATGGCTTTTGTGTCGGCGATCCCCAGGATGTCGACATGGACACCTATGGCGACCAGGCCTGCGGTGGCGATGACTGCGACGACAATGATCCCGACAGCCACCCAGGCGCGCCGGAGATTTGCGGCGATGAAAAGGACAATAACTGTAACTACCTGGCTGACGAGGGTTGCTCGGGTTGTTCGGCAGTCGATCCGGACGCCGAGTTGGTAATCGACAACGATTCTTTCGGCGGAGCGTATATGATTGACACCGACGACGAGGCGCTGAATGCCTTCTTCGTCGAGTCGAGCTCTTACAACGTGATCCAGGTCAAGGCCGCCTTCTATGATTTCAACTGCGATAGCGGCGGAGATCAGGGACAGTACTCCGCCCATATCTACGCCGACGACAACGGATCGGTCGGCCAGGAACTCGCGGCCAGCGCCACCCAGACTGTCAACCGGCAAGGCGGCTGCGATCCCCAGAGCGATCCCCAGGACATAGCCTGGGCCACTTTTATTCTGCCGGCGCCGGTGTCTTTTGCCGGTGGTCAGTTGTTCTGGGTGGCGGTGCATTCCCATCAGCAGGAGACCGACGACCAGGGCAACGGCGACGCCTTCCTGCCTATCTTCTGCCCGCCGGCGCTGATTCCCTACCTTGGCGGCTTCCTGCACGATGCTACCGATGACCAGTACTATCAGGCCAACGGCAACTGGCAGATCAGGGTCGAGGGTTGCGGCGATGGACCTTGGCTGGAGTTGCAATCCCACTCATCGACTCCGGCCATAGCGCAGCCCGGTGCCTCCGCCGGTGTCAGCGCCTCGCTGCACAACCGGGGATTCGCGGACGCCAGCGGAGTCAACGGTGTGCTGTCCTGCGACCAGCCTGAGATGGTGGTCACGGCAGATAGCGCCTCGTTCGGTAACATCACGGTCGACGGCACTGCCAACGGCAGCCCAAACTTCTCGGTGCTGCCGGATGCAACCGCCTTTGGCATCTACGGCATTAGCCTGGCAAGCTCGGACGGCGCCAACTCGTGGAGTCACGCATTCGGCTTGTACGTCCAGGGCAGCGGCTGCAGTCAGGACAACCATACACTGACCAGCGATAACGACACCGCGACATACGTCATTCCGCTGGCCGCAGGCGACATGTTCGGTAACTATTTTGCGGTAGATTCGACTTCGTTTACCATGACCGGGGTCGAGGCGCAGTTCTACAAGACGGTGGCCAGCCCGGCCTCGAGTAACTTCAGGGTCAAGGTCTACACCTATTTGGGCGGTGCCCCGGATCAGCTTATTTCAACCTCGGGCTGGGAATCCGTTTCGGGCCCGGGTGACAACACTCCTATAAGCCACGTATTCAATCTGCCCACCGATCTGACCTTCAAGCAGGGCGACACTTTCTTTGCACTGGTCGAGTCGCAAAGTGATCTTTCATCTCTGGAATATTTCGCCGTCTTGACGGACGACGGGAACAACCCGTCCTGGAGCAACGGCGTGCTCTGGGATCAGAGCGGCTCAAGCTGGACGGCTCAAGGAATCTCGGCCATGATACGCCCACACGGTTGCCAGGCCACCGAATTGAGCTACGATTCACACACCAGCACTCCCGCTAGTCCCTCGCCCGGCGACACGGCCAATCTTAGCATTACCCTGAAAAACGAGGGCGCCGAAGATGCCACCAATGTAAGTGCATCGATATCTTCTGCCGATGCGGATGTTACGGTTGTTGCGGGACACGACAGCGGGAACTATGGAACCATTGCTGCCGGCCAGACCAAAGCTGCCTCGGGTTACCAGGTGCAGATCTCCTCGGGCGCCGATGAATATCAATATATGCTGGATCTCGACATCACCGACGGAACTAACCACTGGAACGACAGGCTGCCGCTCAGGCTGGCCGGCGGTGTGGTCGATCTCGCCTTCAGCGAGTTCACGACCGCCGTGGCCGGCAACGACATTCACTATCATTTCGTGGTCACCAACCAGGGCAACGTCGATTGTGTGGCTCCTTTCAGGGTCGATCTGTACATCGATTTAGAAACCCCGCCCGGGGCCAATCAGGACGGCAACTGGAGCCAGAGTTACGACGAGTTGGCTATGGGAGACAGCATTCCCATCGACCTGGTTCTATCCGACGCAGATCCAGGCGAGTACAGCGCCTACGTACAGTGCGACACGCT
>Ga0315535_1000659_pt1 | contig 24196 bp, 22 predicted proteins | sample SalMarSW160220MG_2_FD_203092 | JGI IMG/M metagenome (GOLD analysis project Ga0315535, IMG submission 203092) | Salt marsh sediment microbial communities from the Plum Island Ecosystem LTER, Massachusetts, United States - Salt Marsh Sediment SW1602-20 ... | reverse complement strand
TGGTGGGCCGGGGCGCTCTCTCGAGGCGGGCAGCGTAAGCCGGGCACGGGCACGGACCGGGGAGGGCGCCTATACTCGCAGCTGGCATGCTGACCTTCACCGAGACCGCCCGCAAGCGCGTAGCACACTTCCTGGAGCAGCAACAGGATTCGGCCGTGAGCGCCCTGCGGATCGCCGGCGACCGCAGCGCGCAGCGTCTGTGGCTGGTGAAGCCGGACGACCGCGAGGAGAGCGACACCGTCTTCCGCGTCGACGACTTCGACGTCTACCTGGACCCGCTCTCCGCCGACAGGCTCGGCGGCGCCACCGTCGACTTCGTCGACGGCGTCATGCAGTCGGGCTTCCGGGTGTTCTTCCCCAGCCCGGCCTGGGACGACCCGCTGGCGCAGCGGGTGCAGGACGTCATCGACACGGTGATCAACCCGGGCGTCGCGGCGCACAGCGGCAGCGTCAGTTTGCAGGGCGTCGAGGACGGCGCGGCGATCATCGCCTTCGGCGGGGGTTGCCAGGGGTGCGGCGCCGCCGATGCCACCCTCAAGGGCGGCGTCGAGCGCATCCTCAGGCAGCACGTCCCCGAGATCACCGCCGTGCGCGACGCGACCGACCATGCCGCCGGCGAGAGCCCCTACTACCTGTCGACGGACGAGGGCGCCGAGTCGCCGCTGAGCTGATCCCGGCGGCATGCCGGGGCCGGCGGCGCCGGTCGTGGGCGGGCCGCCGTGGCCCGTCAGCCGGCGGCGAGGAGGTTGCCGATGGCGCCGCGCAGGTCGGTACCGGTGATGGGTTTGCTGAGGAACAGGTTGGCGCCGGCATCGCTGGCGCGCTTGCGCGTCTCGTCGTCGCTCAAGGCGGTCATGATGATGACCGGCACGCCCTTGAGGCGCGCCAGGCGCCTGGCCCGCGTGCACACCTCGAGCCCGGTCATGAACGGCATGTTCACGTCCAGGATCATCATGTCGGGCGTGTGCGATTGCAGGTAGGTGAGGGCGTCGTGGCCGTTCTCGACGCCGACGACCTCGAAGTGATGTGCGCCCAGGACCAGCTCCAGCATGCGGAGATGACCGACGTCGTCGTCTGCGACCAACACCGTTCGTGTCGGGCCGGCCATGCTGGGAGCATAGGGACGGCCGTCTTACACTTTTCTGACACGATCGCCTGACCCGCGTCTCAGCCGTGGTTCGTGCCGGCGGTATACTCGCCGGGCGGCTGCGGCCGCGGATTCGGTGGTCATGGGCGCGAGTCGAGCACAGCCGCGAGCTTCCTCTCAGATCGGCGCGGACGAGGTCCGCTACGCCGTCGACGTGGCGGCCGGCCGCCGGCCGGCGAGCCTCCTGCTGCGTGGCGGCCGGGTGGTGAACGTCTTCGACGGCAGCCTGGCGCCGGCGGAGGTGGCGCTCGCGGGCCGGCTCATCGCCTCGGTGACGGCGGCCGCCGACGCCGCCGGCGCGGCGGCGATGGCGCCTGAGGCGGTCGTCGAGCTGGAGGGTGCGCTGATCGTTCCGGGCCTCATCGACGGGCACGTCCACATCGAGTCGTCTCTGGTGACGCCGGCAGCCTATGCCGAGGGGGTGGTGCCGCGCGGGGTCACGGGCGTGGTGTGGGATCCCCACGAGATCGCCAACGTGGCCGGGATGGCGGGCGTGGAGTGGCTGCTGGAGCGCTGCGAGTCGCTGCCCATGGAGGTGTGGATCACGGTGCCCAGCTCGGTGCCGTCCACGCCCTTCGAGACCGCCGGCGCCGAGCTCGGGCTGGCGGAGATCGAGGCGCTGCTCGAGCACCCGCGCGTGGTCGGCGTGGCCGAGATGATGAGCTTCCCGGCGGTGGTGGCCGGGGACGAGACGGAGCTGAGCAAGGTGGCGCTGGCCGAGGCGGCGCGCAAGACCGCCGAAGGGCACGCCCCCGAGCTCGCCGGCCGGGCGCTGCAGGCCTACCTGGCGAGCGGCATCGGCTCCGATCACGAGAGCACCACCCTGACGGAGGGGCGCGAGAAGCTCGCCGCGGGCGCGTTCCTGATGGTGCGGGAGGGGTCGGTGACGCGCGACCTGCAGGCGCTCCTGCCGCTGGTGACGCCGCGCCACGCCGACCGCGTGGGCTTCGTCACCGACGACCGCCTGCCGCACGACCTGCTCGACGAGGGCGGCGTCGACTGCCTGGTGCGCCGCTCCATCCGTGCCGGGGCCGACCCCGCCTACGCCGTGCGCTGCGCCAGCTACAACGTCGCTCGGCACTACGGCTTGCGGCGGCGCGGCGCGGTGGCGCCCGGCTTCGTCGCGGATCTGGCGATCGTCGCCGACCTCCAGGGCTTCGCGGCGCGCGCCGTGTACAAGGACGGCCGGCGGGTCGCCGAGGATGGCCGGCTGCTCCGTGCCGCCGCCGCGGGCCCCGGCGAGCGGCCGGCGCCGGCAGGCGCGGTGCTGGGCACCGTGCGCCTCCCCGCGCTCGACGCGACGGCGTTGCGCCTCGACGACCCCGGCGGGCCGGTGCGGGTGATCGAGGCGCTGCCCAACCAGATCCTGACGCGCGCCCTGACGCTGGCGCCGACCGTGGAGGGCGGCCGGGTGCTGGCCGACCCCGCGCGCGACCTGCTCAAGCTGGCTTGCCTGGAGCGCCACGGCCGCCGCGGAAGCGTCGGCGTGGGTCTGGTGACCGGCTTCGGACTGACGCGCGGTGCCCTGGCCGGCACCGTGGGCCACGACCACCACAACCTGCTGGCCGTCGGCGCGGACGACGGCGACATGCTGACGGCCGCCGCGCGTCTGCAGGAGCTGGGCGGCGGCTTCGTGGCGGTGGCCGGCGGCCGCGTGCTGGCGGAGCTGCAGCTCGAGATCGCCGGCTTGGTGACGGACGCCCCGTTGGACCGCGTGGAGGCCGCCATGCGCGCGCTCGACGCGGCCGCCAGGGAGCTGGGCGTGACGCTGCCCGCTCCCTTCATGGCGCTCTCCTTCCTGGGCCTGCCGGTGATCCCCGAGCTGCGCCTCACCGACCTCGGCCTGGTGGACGTGCTGGCGGGAGGCATCGTGCCGTTCGCCGCCGAGGGCTGAGCGTGGCCGTCACCCGGCTGCTACGCGGGACCGTCATGCACGTCCCACGCGACCCCTTCCGCCACGGCGGGGCGCTGGAGGCGTACGCCGACGGGGCGGTCGCCATCGCGACCGACAGCGTGGCGGCGGTGGGCGAGTACGCGGAGCTGGCGCGCGCCCACCCCGCGGCCGAGGTGGAGGACCGTCGCGGCGCCGTGATCCTGCCCGGTCTCGTCGACACGCACGTGCACTTCCCGCAGGTGCCCGCCATGGCCGGCGTGGGGCTGCGACTGCTGGAGTGGCTGGAGCGCCGCGCCCTGCCGGAGGAGGCGCGCTACGCCGACGTCGCCTACGCCGAGGCGCGCGCCGAGGCCTTCCTGCGCCTGCTGGCCGCCAACGGCACCACCACCGCGCTGGTCTTCGGCGCCCACTTCGCCCCCGCGATGGAGGTCTTCTTCCGGGCCGCCGAGCGCTCGGGGCTGCGCGTCCTGGCCGGCCTGTGCGTGTCCGACCGCAACCTCGTCGAGCCGCTGCACACCACTCCCGAGCGTGCGCTTCGAGAGGGCATGGAGCTGGCGCGCCGCTGGCACGGTCGCGGGCGTCTCGGCTACGCCGTTACGCCCAGGTTCGCGCTGTCCTGCGGCGAGGGGCTGCTGACGGCCTGCCGGGAGCTGCTCGAGAGCGTGCCGGGGCTGGCCCTCACCAGCCACATCAACGAGAGCGAGGAGGAGGTGGCGGCGGTGCGGGCGCTGCACCCCGCGGCGCGCGACTACCTGGACGTCTACGACCGCTTCGGGCTGGTGGGGCAGCGCACCGTGCTGGCGCACGACGTTCACGCCGGCGACCGCGAGCTCGCCCGCCTGGCCGCCGCCGGCGCGGCGGTGGCGCACTGCCCCAGCAGCAACCTCGGCCTCGGCAGCGGGCTGTTCCCGCTGACGCGCCACCTCGACGCCGGCGTGCGGGTGGCGCTCGGCTCGGACGTCGGTGCCGGCAGCGGCTTCGGCCTCCTCAAGGAGGCGCTGGCCGCGCACCAGGTGCAGATGCTGCGCCCCGACGCGGAGCCGCTGGATCCTGCCCGCGCCCTCTACCTCGCCACCGCCGCCGGCGCCGCGGCGCTGGGCATGGCGGACCGCATCGGCGATCTCACGCCCGGCAAGCAGGCCGACCTGGTGGTGCTGCGCCCGCCGGCGGGCTCCACGCTGGCGGAGCTCCTGGCGCTGGCCGACGACGCCGAAGCGGCGTTGGCGGCGCTGGTGACGCTGGCCGGCGAGGAGAGCGTGGAGGCGGTGCTGGTAGCCGGAGAGCCGCTGCCAGCCGGCGGCGCCCTTGACCGCGGGGCCGCCTCCGGGCCATAACCTACGGAATGCTCGTTCACGTCATCGCGGACTTCGGTGCCGGAGACCTGGCCTTCGCCGAGGTCGCCCAACGCCTCAAGTTCGAGCTCCCCGAGGCGGAGCTGGTGCTCACCGCCGTCCCGCCCTTCGCCACCCTTGCAGCCGGCTTCGTGAGCGCTCAGCTGGCGCTCAACGACCCGCCGCCGGGCACCCTGGTGTTCCACAACGTGGCGCCGCGGAGCGACGACGACGGGCCGCGGCACGACAACGCCGGCGAGCGCCTGGCGGCCGTCACGCTGGAGAACGGCGTGCGCGTCGTCGGCGTCCATGCGGGCTACGCGTTCTCGTTCTTCAAACGTGCCGGCGTCGCGCTGCGCTACGTGCGGGTCGAGTCTGCGGGCTCGCAGTTCCGCTCCCGCGACGTGTTCCCGCGGGCGGTGGCGGCGCTCGCCCGCGGCGAGCCGGAGGCGTTGGGCGAGGCGCTGCCCTCGGGGGCGGTGCCGGACGTGCCGTCCGGGCGGCTCGCGTACGTCGACGGCTTCGGCAACTTGAAGACGACGCTCACGGCGCCGCTGGCGGTGGTCCCGGGCACGCGCGTGCGGGTGCGGGTCGGCGACGTCGAGCAGCTGGCCCTCGCGACCGGCGGCAGCTTCTCGGTGCCCGCCGGGATGCTGGCGCTGGCGCCGGGCAGCAGCGGCTGGCGGCTGCGCGGCTCCGCCGGCGACGGCGCAGGGACGCGGCTGCGCTTCATGGAGCTGTTCCTGCGCGGCGGCAGCGCCGCCGCCGCCTTCGCCGGGCCGCAGGTCGGGGCGGCGGTGGAGCTGCTGGAGGACCCCGCGAGCTGAGCCGGCGAGCCGCTACTGCGTCTCCACCTCGATCTCAAGACCCTGAAGCAGCGCGGTCGCGTCGGGGAGGGTGAAGCGCGCGCCCTTCACCAGCGTGTGGCGGACGTCGATGGCGTAGTTGCGCGCGTGCCTCAGGTCGGCGCCCCGCAGGTCGGCTCCGTCGAAGTTGCTGCCCGCGAAGTCGGTGCCGCGGCACACCGCCTCGACGAGGTTGGCGCGGCGGAAGTCGCACTCGTGCGCCACGCAGTGCGACAGGCGGCGCCCTTCCAGCACGCAACCGCGGAACACCCCGAAGTCGAGCACGCAGTCGCGGAAGTCCACCTCGAGCGGGTCGTGCAGCGTCTGGACGGCGCGCGCCCAGTTCACGCCGGTGAGGTTGCAGCCGTCGAAGCTGGCGTCTCGGAAGACGCTGCCCTGCACGTCCACCATGCTGAGATCGCACTGAGAGAACGAGCAGGCCAGGAAGCGGCAGTCATGCACCGACACCTCGCGCACGCGGGCGCCCTCGAAGGTGCACCCCACGAAGGTGGCACCGTCGAGATGCCCGCCCTGCGCGAGGTCGCGGAAGACGGTGTCGCGGTAGTGCCCTCCGTCGCGGATGGCGGTCGTGCTCACGTGGCCTCCCGGCGCCCCGCCCCTGCGGACGGGCGGCGCTCGTGGCGCCAATCTAGCACCGCCGCTCGCCGCGGCGCATGGCGTGGCCGCAGCGGCGAGCGGCCGCCGCGCGCCCCGCGCGGGCCAGGACGCGCGTCTCACGCGCGTGCTGGCCCGTACGTGCTGGCCTACACTGACGCATGCCGCGCTCGCCGCGCGTCCGCAGGATCCTCGCGTTGCTGCTGTGGCTGACGTTGTTGGGCGTCTTCCTGGCGGTGGCGAGCCGTCAGCCGGGCGGGGTACCGGGCGTCATGCAGGCAGGGCTGCGGGCCGTCCGCGACTCGCCCGACGCCCTGCTCCTGCTCGCCGGGCTGTACCTCATCCGGCCCCTGCTGCTCCTGCCCGTCACGGTGCTGACCGCCTTCTGCGGCTATCTCCTGGGGCCGCTGGCGGGGGTGGCGGTGGCCGAGGTGGCGGGGGTGGCGTCGGCGGTGGTCGGCTACCTGGTCGTTCGCTGGTGGCGCGGCCGCACGCCGGCGCTGCCTGCGCGGTGGTGGCAGCGGCTGCGCCGAGGGACCTTCGAGGCGGTGCTGGTGAGCCGCCTCAGCTTCGTGCCCGGCGACCTGGTGAACGGCGCCGCGGGCGCGCTGGGACTCCGCTTCGGCGCCTTCGTGGCGGCGACGGCGGTGGGCGGGCTGCCGGGCACGGTGGTCGGCGTGCTGGCAGGCGCGGGCATGCGCGGTGGCGGCTTCCGCGCGGAGCTGATCCACCTGCACGCGGGGTTCATCGCGGGCTCGCTGGCGCTGGCGGCGGGGAGCCTGCTGGCGGCGTGGCTGCTGCGGAGGCGGTCGGCGATCTGAGGGTCGAAGGTCCGGAGCTCGGCGCGGCGACCGCCCGCTACAGCCCGAAGCGCTCGCCGGCCAGCTCCGCCAGGTGCTCGCCGATCGCCAGCGACGCCGTGGCGGCCGGTGATGGGGCGTTCAGCACGTGGACCGCGCGCTCGCTGTGGCGGATCACGAAGTCGTCGAGCAGGCGCCCGTCGCGGCCCATCGCCTGGGCGCGGACGCCGGCGCCGCCGCGCCGCACGTCCTGCACGTTCACCTCCGGCAGGAGCCGGCGGACCGCGTTCACGAACGCCACCTTCGAGAACGAGCGGTAGTACTCGTAGAGGCCCACGCCGATGAAGCGGCTGGCCATGCGCCACAGGCCGGGGAAGCCGAGGCTCTCCGCGGTGTCGCGCAGGCTGACGTCCAGCACGCTGTAGCCTTCCCGGTCGAAGGCCAGCACGGCGTTGGGGCCGGCCTCGACCTCGCCCGTCACGGTCCGCGTGAGGTGAACGCCGAGGAAGGGCAGGGTGGGATCGGGCACCGGGTAGATGAGGCCGTTGACGAGCGCGCCGCGCTCGGGTGCCAGCAGCATGTACTCGCCCCGGAAGGGGATGATGCGTACGTCCAGCTCGGCGCCCGCCATGCGGGCCACGCGGTCGGCGTAGAGACCGGCGCAGCTCAACAGGTGGGCCGCCTCCAGCCGCGCGCCGGGCGTCTGCAGCGTGATGCCGTCGCGGCCGGTGCGGATGCCCGTGACGGGGCTGCCGGTGCGCACCCGTCCGCCGCGCTCCTCGAAGCGCGCGCACATCGCCGCCGCCACCCCGGGGTAGTCGGTGATGGCGGTGGTGGGCGAGTGGATGGCCCGGATCCCGGCAGCGTGGGGCTCGATCTCGCGGATCTCGGCCTCGTCGATGATCCGCAGGTCGGGGACGCCGTTCTCGACGCCGCGGGCGTAGAGGTCCTCGAGGCGCGGGAGCTCCCCGGGGCGGGTGGCCACGATCACCTTGCCGACCGCCTGGTAGGGCACGCCGTGCTCCTGGCAGAAGGCGCGCAGCAGGCCTACCCCGCGCACGCACAGCTGGGCCTTGAGCGACCCGGGACGGTAGTAGATGCCGGAGTGCACCACGCCGGAGTTGTGCCCGGTCTGGTGGCGGGCGACGCCGTCCTCCTTCTCCAGCACGCTGATCTCGAGCTGCGGGTGGCGGTCCTGGAGCGCGAGCGCCGACGCCAGGCCGACGATGCCCCCCCCGATGATGACGACGTCGGGATGGTTGGGGTCCACGACGGCTACGCGGCCCGTTCGAAGGGACGGACGGGGTAGCGCCGCCAGCCGCCCGACGCCACCGGGGCCGGGATGCCGGGGGGCCGCTGCCGGCGCGCGCGCTCGCGGCGGGCCGGCGCCACCGGATCGGTGCCGTGGTGAGCGATGACGATGTCGAGCATGAGGACCTCCCGGGCGAGACCTGCTACCCAACTCTACCGCGTGCCTGGCAGCCTCGACGCCCGTGTCCCACGGCCCCTCGCCGTACTCCACGGCGGCGGGCGGCCGGCCGCGGCGCGGCGCCGGGCCGCATCCAACCACGGCCCGCCACGCAGCCCGCCACGCAGCGCGCCAAGACGCGCCAAACTTGATACGACTAGACTCACATCTGTTGACAATGGAGAGCTGCCTGGCTATACTCCGTACCAGTGAGTATTGCGCCGACTATACTCAGGTTTTGTGACGTGAGTGTCAAGTGCGGCGTGTGCGCAATCCCGAGGCAAGAGGAGTAGCTACCATGGCGAAAGCAGTAGGCATCGACCTCGGCACGACCAACAGCGTGATCGCGATCATGGAGTCCGGCGAGCCGACGGTCCTGGTGAACAGCGAGGGCAACCGCACCACCCCGTCGGTGGTCGCCTTCAAGGAGGACAACCGGCTGGTGGGCCAGGTCGCCAAGCGCCAGGCGGTGCTCAACCCCAGGGGAACCCTGTTCGAGGTGAAGCGCTTCATCGGGCGCACCTGGGAAGAGGTGGCCCACGAGGCCGAGCGCGCGCCCTACGAGGTGGCGCGCGGCGACGACGGCGGCGTGCGCTTCGTCGTCGGCGACAAGAAGTACACCCCCGAGGAGATCTCGGCGATGGTGCTGCGCAAGATGGTCGACGACGCCAGCGAGCGGCTGGGCGAGAAGATCACCAAGGCGGTCATCACCGTGCCGGCGTACTTCAACAACTCCCAGCGCGAGGCCACCCAGAACGCCGGCAAGATCGCCGGGCTGGAGGTCCTGCGGATCGTCAACGAGCCGACCGCGGCGTCGCTCGCCTACGGCATGGAGAAGAAGGGCAACGAGACCATCCTGGTCTTCGACCTGGGTGGCGGCACCTTCGACGTGTCGGTGCTGGAGGTCGGGGACGGCGTGTTCGAGGTCCGCTCCACCAGCGGCGATACCCACCTGGGCGGCTCCGACATGGACCACGCCATCGTCGACTGGATGGCCGAGGAGTTCAAGAAGGAGTACAACGTCGATCTGCGCAAGGACAAGCAGGCACTGCAGCGGCTGATCGAGGCCGCCGAGAAGGCCAAGATCGAGCTCTCCGGCCTGCCGGAGACCACCATCAGCCTGCCCTTCATCGCCATGGATCCGGCCTCCAACGCGCCGCTGTACCTGGAGCAGAAGCTCACGCGCAGCAAGTTCGAGCAGCTCATCGGCGCCTTGCTGCAGCGCATCCGTCACCCGGTGGAACAGGCGCTCAAGGACGCCAAGCTCGACAGCGGCGAGATCAACGAGATCATCCTGGTCGGTGGCGCCACCCGCGTCCCGGCCGTCAAGCGCATCGTCAAGGAGCTGCTCGGCAAGGACGCCAACCAGAGCGTCAACCCCGACGAGGTGGTGGCGCTGGGCGCGGCCATCCAGGCCGGCGTCCTCACCGGCGACGTCGAGGACATCGTGCTGCTCGACGTCACGCCTCTCAGCCTGGGGGTGGAGACCAAGGGTGGGGTGTTCACCAGGCTGATCGATCGCAACACCACCGTGCCGGTCCGCAAGACCGAGACCTTCACCACCGCCGAGCACAACCAGACCGGCGTCGAGGTGCACGTGCTGCAGGGCGAGCGCTCCATGGCGCACGACAACAAGTCGCTCGGGCGCTTCAAGCTCGACGGGTTGCCGCCCATGCCGGCCGGCCTGCCGCAGATCGAGATCACCTACGACATCGACGCCAACGGCGTGCTGCACGTGACCGCCAAGGAGAAGTCGACCGGCAAGGCCGCCAACATCACCATCCAGAACACCACCACGCTGGGCGACGACGAGGTCGAGCGCATGGTCCAGGACGCCCAGACGCACGCCGACGAGGACAAGCAGGCACGCGAGCTGGCCGAGGCCCGCAACCAGCTCGACAGCCTGCGGCTGCAGGCGCGCAAGGTGGTCGACGAGGCCAGCGGCGCCACGGACGATCAGAAGAAGCCCGTGGAGGACGCCATCGCCGCCGCCCAGAAGGCGCTCGACGACGAGGCCGGCAAGGAGGGCCTCGACGGCGCCACGCAGGGCCTGGCCCAGGCGCTGCAGACCTTCCAGCAGGCGACCGCCGCGCAGCAGGGCGGCGACGGCGGCCCGCAGGCCGGCGAGCAGGGCGGCGAGGAGCAGGCCGCGGGCGAGGGTCAGGCCGGGGGCGAGGACGAGGACGTCATCGACGCCGACTTCAAGCCCGCCGGCTGAGGCCGGACGAGACTGCCAGCGTCGGCGCACGACCCGCATCCGGACCAGCCACGCGCGGGACGCGCGCCGGCGCCGCTAGGAAGGGACCATGAACGAGGGACGTAACGACGACGAACGACAGAGCGCTGCCGAAGGGGAGCGCGGCGGCCACGCCGCGGGCGTGGGCGCCGTGGCGGGGCCGCCCGGTGCCGCCGAGGACGCGCCCGCCGACGGCGCGGCCGACGCGGGAGCCGCCGCGGCCGACGACGAGGTGTCCATCTTGAGGAGTGAGCTGCAGCACATGCAGGAGCAGCTCGAGGAGGTCCGTCGCGAGGCGACGGAGAACCACGATCGGTTCCTGCGCTCGCGCGCCGAGCTCGAGACCTACCGCCGGCGGGTGGCAGCCGACGTCGAGCGCGCCCGCGAGGCGGGGCTCGACAGCGCCGTGCTCGCCGTGCTGACGGTGTTCGACGACCTCGGCCGGGCGCTCGAGGCCGCCGAGTCGAGCGAGGACCCGGCGACGATCATGCCGGGCGTGCGGGCGGTGAAGGAGGCGCTCGAGCGTCACCTCGAGGGCCTCGACATCCGCCGGATCGGCCGGCCCGGCGAGCCCTTCGACCCAAACGAGCACGAGGCGCTGACCGCCGTGCCGCCCACCGAGGGCGCGCAGCCCGGTACCATCGCCAACGTCTTCCAGGCAGGCTTCAAGCGCGGCGAGCGGTTGGTGCGTCCGGCGCGCGTGGTGGTCTACAAGGAGCCCGAGTAGCGCAGCGCGCCGGCGCGCCGACGGAGGGAGGTGCATGAGTGGCTGGCTACAAGGACTACTACCAGACCCTCGGGGTCTCGCGTGACGCGTCCCAGCAGGACATCAAGGCCGCGTTCCGCAAGCTCGCCGCCAAGCACCACCCGGACCGCAACCCCGACGACCCCAAGGCGGAGGAGCGCTTCAAGGATGTCAACGAGGCCTACACCGCCCTGTCCGACCCCGAGAAGCGCAAGATCTACGACCAGTACGGCGCCACCGGCAACGTGCCGCCGTTCGCCCAGCAGCAGGGCGGCTTCCGCACGGTCTCGTCCGAGGAGTTCGCCGGCTTCAGCGACTTCTTCCAGTCCCTCTTCGGCGGCATGATGGGCGGCCGGGGCTTCGCCGCCGAGAGCGGCTTCGGCAGCGTGTTCGGCGACCCCGGCCTGGGCCGGCAGCCTGGCCGCGGGGCGGTGCACGTGCCTGCCGCCGTCGAGGCCCGGCTCGAGGTGGGCCTGGAGCAGGCCTACCGTGGCGGCGAGACCAGCTTCCGGGTGAACAGCAAGGGACTCACCGTCACCCTGCCGGCCGGCGTGAGGGACGGCGCGAGGCTGCGGCTGCGGGGGCAGGCGCCCGGAGGTGGCGACCTCATCCTGGTGGTGCGCCACGCGCGGCACCCGGTGTTCAGCCTCAAGGGCGATGACGTGCGGGTGCGCGTCGAGGTGCCCGACTACCGGGCCGCCCTGGGCGGCAGCGTGCGCGTGCCCACGCTCGACGGCGAGGTGGAGATGACCCTGCCGGAGGGCACCACCAGCGGACGCGTGCTGCGCCTGCGCGGCCAGGGCTGGCCGCGCAAGGGAGGCGGCCGCGGCGACGAGCTCGCCGAGGTCCGGGTGGTGGTCCCCAGGCGGCTCACGCCGGAGCAAGAGGCGCGCTACCGCGAGCTCGAGGAGCTGGCCGAGGGCGGTGAGCAGCCCAAGAAACGTAAGGGGCGCAAGGCGGAGGCCGCCTAGCGGGCGAGCGCCGAGCACGCGGCGGCCGGACGGCCGACGGGCTGGCGCCTGCGGCCACGGCGGCGCCGCGCGAGTGTGGCTGCTCGGCCCGGTGCGCGCCTGCCAAGGGTGCTACCCTGACGGTCATGACTCGACTCCCCGCGTCACTCCGCCGCCTGCTCCTGGCGCTGCCGGTCCTAGCCGTAGCGGCCGGGCTCGCGAGCGCGCAGGGCGCCACCCAGAGCTCCGCCGCAACCACCGCCTCCGACCCCGTCGTCATCAAGCTCGGCGACAAGACCGAGACCCTGAGCGACTTCGAGTCGCGCTTCGAGATCGCCATCCGCAGCCTCGCCGCTCAGCAGGGCATGCCGATGAGCGACGCGCTGCGCCAGCAGCTCCAGGTCTACCAGCCGCAGTACCTGCAGCAGCGCGCCACCGAGATGGTGCTGCTCGACAGGGCCGCCAAGGACGGACTCTCGGTCGACCAGAAGCACGTGGACCAGGTGATGACACAGATCGAGGGTCAGGTACCCAAGGGCAAGAAGCTGCAGGACCTGCTCGATCAGGCGGGCTTCAAGGACAAGGCGCAGCTGCAGACCCTGGTGAGCGAGTCCGACCTCATCAACCAGGAGGTCACCAAGCTGCGCAACGACGCCAAGGTCACGGACAACGAGCTCAAGGCCTACTACCAGGCGCACAAGTCGGACTACACCACCCCCGAGCAGGTCTGCGCCAGCCACATCCTGCTGAAGACCGAGGCCGACGCCGAGGCCGTCATCAAGGACCTGCAGAACGGCGCCGACTTCGCCCAGGAGGCCAAGGACAAGAGCACCGGGCCGAGCGCCTCGAAGGGCGGCGACCTGGGCTGCTTCGGCAAGGGGCAGATGGTGAAGGCCTTCGAGGACGCCGCCTTCAAGGCGCAGGTGGGCAAGGTCGTCGGGCCGGTCAAGACGCAGTTCGGCTACCACGTGATCCTGGTGACCAAGCACACCCAGGCCACCACCAAGCCCTTCGCCGACGTCAAGAGCGACGTGGAGGCCGCGGTGCGCAAGGCCGACGCCGAGCAGCGCATCCAGGCGCTGGTGAAGACCTCCGGCGTGCAGACGTTCCCCAGCCTGCTGCCCAAGCCCCCCGCCGCGACCACCCAGCCGAGCGGCAGCGCGCCGGCGGGCTCGTCATCGGGTTCGTCGGCGGGTTCGTCATCGTCGGGCTCCGCCGGCTCGAGTGGCGGCACGTCCGGCTCGACCGGCGGCGCGTCGTCCAGCGGTGGCTCGTCCAGCGGTGGGTCGTCCGGCAGCGGCTCCACGGGAGGCTCCGGCAACTAGCGGCGGCCTCCGCCGCGGCCCGAGGCCTCAGGGGTAGAGGCGCATGGTGTCCCAACCGCCTCCGCTGGCCCGGTACAGGATCCGGTCGTGGAGGCGGTCCTCTCGCCCTTGCCAGAACTCCACCGTGTCGGGCAGGAGCCGGTAGCCGCCCCAGGTGGGGGGCAGCGGCACGTCCCCCTCGGTGAAGCGCGCCCGCATCGACTCGAAGCGTTCCTCCAGCTCCGCCCGGCTGCGGACGCGCCGGCTCTGCTGCGAGGCCCAGGCGGCGAGCTGCGACCCGCGCGGGCGAGTGCGGAAGTAGGCTCGCGAGGCATCGGGCAAGAGCTTCTCGACCCGGCCCTCGGCCCGCACCTGGCGCGCCAGCCGGTCCCACCACAGGCAGGCGGCCGCCAGCGGGTTGGCGGCCAGGTCGCGGCCCTTGCGGCTGGCGTAGTTGGTGTAGAACTCCAGCCCGCCGTTGGCGACACCCTTGAGCAGGACCATGCGCGCCGACACCCGGCCGGTGGCGTCGGCGGTGGCCAGGGTCATGGCGTTGGGCTCGAGCAGGTCGGCCTCCATGGCCTCGAGCAGCCATGCCTGCAGTTGGCGGAGCGGGTCGGGGTCCATGGCGGCGAGCTCGAGGCCTTGGGCGCCGTAGTCGCGGCGTGGCGGGTCCACGTTCATGGCATCAGTCTACGTGGCGGACGCGCGCGGGCCGCGAGTAAGAATGCCGTGAGGGCCACGGAGGTATGGTTCTTTCGAGGCGTTGGATGCCCTGCTGCGTCCCCTCCCTCGTTCCGCTGCGATCTCTCTCCAACGCATCATCCGGCGCCTCCCCAGTGACGACCGGCGGCCCGAGCGCGCACCTGACGCTCGGGCCGCGGTCTGTGGCTGCCCGGCGGGCGCCGGGGCGGGTGCTACGGTGACGGCATGGCCAACCGCCTGGCCGGCGCCACCAGCCCCTACCTGCTGCAGCACGCCAACGACCCCGTCGACTGGTACCCGTGGGGCGAGGAGGCGTTCGAGCGCGCGCGCCGCGAGGACCTGCCGCTGCTGCTCTCCATCGGGTACGCCTCCTGCCACTGGTGTCACGTGATGGCCCGCGAGTCGTTCCGCGACGAGGCCACCGCCAGGACGATGAACGAGCGCTTCGTCAGCGTCAAGGTCGACCGCGAGGAACGGCCCGACGTCGATGCCATCTACATGAACGCCGTCCAAGCCATGACGGGGTCCGGCGGATGGCCCTTGACGGTGGCGACGACGGCGGACGGCGAGCCCTTCTTCGGCGGCACCTACTTCCCGCCCGAGGACCGCTGGGGCCAGCCCGCCTTCCGGCGGGTGCTGGAGGCGGTCAGCGACGCCTGGCGGGAGCGTCGCGAGGAGGTGATGCGGGCGGCCGGCCGCATCGGCGAGCGCCTGCGCGTGCTGGAGGCGCCGTTTCCCGATGACGGCGGCGGCGCCGACATCGAGGACGACGCCGAGGCCCTGCAGGCCGCCGGGGTCGCCGCCCTGTCCGAGAGCTTCGACGCCAGCCACGGCGGCTTCGGCGGGGCCCCGAAGTTCCCGCCGCACGGTCCGCTGCGGCTGCTGCTGGCGCGGCCCGAGCCGGAGGCGCTGCAGCTGGCCGCGGCCACGCTCCGGGCCATGGCCGACGGCGGCATCCACGATCAGCTGGGCGGCGGCTTCGCGCGCTACAGCGTGGACGCCGAGTGGCGGGTGCCGCACTTCGAGAAGATGCTCTACGACAACGGCCAGCTGCTGTCGCGCTACGCCGAGGCGCACGCTCGCACGGGCGAGCCGCGCTTCGCCGAGGTCGCTCACGGCATCGTGACGTGGCTGGCGCGCCGCATGACCATGCCGGGCGGCGGCCTCGCCAGCTCGCTGGATGCCGACAGCGAGGGCGGCGAGGGGCGCTACTACAGCTGGAGCGAGGCCGAGGTGGACGAGGCCCTGGCGGCCGCCGAGGACCCGGCGCCCGACGCCGCCGGCCGCGGCGCCCTGCTCGTCAAGCGCGTCTTCGGGGTGAGGACCCCCGGCGACTTCGAGGGGCGCAACGTGCTGCGCCGGGTGGAACAGCCGGCGGCCGTGGCCGCGGCGCTGGGGCTCGAGCCGGACGAGGCCGAGGCGCGCCTGGCGCGCGCTCGAGAGGCCCTCCTGCGCGTCCGCGAGACGCGGCCGCGGCCGGCCATCGACGACAAGGTCCTGGCCTCCTGGAACGGCCTGGCACTGACCGGGCTGGCCGATGCCGCGCGCCTGCTGGGTGATGCCGAGGCCCTCGCGCTGGCCCGGGGCGTGGCCGGCTTCTGCCGCCGCGAGCTGTGGCAGGGCGGCCGTCTGCGGCACGCCGCGCGGGCCGGCGAGGCGCAGGTGGAGGGCATGCTCGAGGACTACGCCTACCTGGGGCTGGGCCTGCTGGCGCTCCACCGGGTCACCTTGGAGCGCGAGCCGCTCGCCTGGGCGCTGGACCTCGCCGCCGTGGTGCGGCGCGACTTCGAGGACGTCTCCGGCGGCTTCTACTCGACCTCGTCCCGGGGCGAGCGGCTGCTGGTGCGGCCCCGCGCCCTGGCCGACGCCTCCACCCCCGCCGACAACGCCGCGGCGGCCGAGCTGCTGGCCCGGCTCGCCCGCCTCACCGGCGACGCCGCCCTGGCCGGGGCCGCCCGACGCGCCGTCGGCCCCTTGCGCGCGGCGGCCCGCGAGCACCCCCACGCCTTCGCGTCCTCCCTGATGGTATGGGCGCTGCTGGCGGAAGCGCCGCGCGAGGTGGTGCTGGTGGGCGAGCCCGGCGCGCCCGACACGGCCGCCCTGACGGCGGTGTGGCGGCAGCACGGCAGCGCGGCCGCGACGGCCGTGCTGGTGGCGGGCCCGGACGACCCGCTGGCGGCACGCATCCCGCTGGCGTCGGGACGCGAGCGGCTGGAGGGGCGCGCCACGGCCTACGTGTGCCGTGCGGGCGCGTGCCGGCTGCCCACGGCCGACCCGGCCGAGTTCGAGCGGCAGCTGCAGGCGCTGGTCGCCGGCGGCGCGGCGGGCGCCGGCTGAGGCAGAATGGGGCCAGACCTGGGCGGCAGCCGCCGCCCGAGACGGACGCGAGAGGACCTCAGCCTGCATGGACACCTTCCCCCTGGACCTCCACGACCCGGTGCGCCGGGTCATCCTCGTCGGCGGCGGCGTGGCCGCGGTCTCGCTCGCTATCGCCTTCTCCAGGCCGCGAGCGCCGGGGCGCCGGTGAGCGGCCTGCGCGCGCGGAAGCGCCCGGCGTGAGCCAGCCGAGCGCCGGCGAGGGGGTCAAGGCCCGCATCCTCGACGAGGCCTCGACGCTGTTCGTGCAGCAGGGCTACCACGGCCTGTCGATGCGCGAGATCGCCGAGGCCGCAGGGGTGTCCAAGGCCGGCCTCTACTATCACTTCGAGGACAAGGAGGAGCTGTTCCTGGCGATCCTCCTGCACCACATCGAGCAGGTCGGCGAGCTGGTGGACCAGGCGCGTGCCGAGGGTGGCGGGGCGCGCGCCCAGGTGCGCCGGCTGTTGACCGCCATCCTCTTGCGCATGCGGGGTAGGCAACGCTTCATCCGCCTGGCCGAGCAGGACGCTGCCAGCCTGCGCCCGGAGTCGCTCGAGCGCATGCATGCCGCTTACCGCCGGCGCTTCCACGGCCCCATCGAGGCCATGCTGGCGGACGGGATGGCCAGCGGCGAGCTGCGGCCGCTCGACCCCGCCCAGGCGACCTGGCTGCTGCTGGGCATGGCGCTCTCGGGCCTCTCGACGCCCGCGGAGCGGGTGCCGGAGACGGTGGCCCTGATCGAAGGCGTGTTCTTCGAGGGAGTGCTGGCGCGCTGAGCGGGCGCGCCGGGCGGCTCCCGAGGCCGGCCGGCAGGCCCGCGCCGGTGCGCCCGCCGGCGGCCCGCGACCCGCCCGACCGCGACCCGGGCGCGCGGTCGCCGCTGGTACCATGACCCGTGCCGCTGTCGCTGCTGGTGGGGCCTCCCGGGTCCGGGCGGACCCATGCCATGCTGCGCCTCGCCCGCGAGGCCTGCGCCGCCGGGCGGCGCGTGTGGTGGGTGGGGCTGCCGGCGCAGCGCGGCTCGGTGTACCGGCGCGCCACCCTCGAGCCGGCCGGGCCCGACGCCGCCGGCGACGCCAACGCGCCCGCCCTCCTCGGGCTCGAGTTCCTCACCCTGCAGCAGGTCTGCTACCGGCTGCTGGCGCGCGCCCGCGAGCTGCGCCCGCTGGTGATCGGCTCGGGCAGGCTGGTGCTGGTGGGCGAGGCGCTCGCCGAGGTGGCGGGCGCCGTGCCTGCGCCCGGCGAGGCGCGCCTGTTCGCGCAGGCGATCGCCGAGGCGAAGCGCTTCGCGGTGACGCCGGCGGCGCTCGTCGGGGCGCCATCGGAAGCGGCCGCGGCCCCCGCGGGGAGCCCCCCTGACCCGCGGCCGCGGGCGGAGCGCCGGACGCGGCCCGACGCCGAGCGGAGCCGCCTGGCCACGGTGTTCGCGGCCTACGAGCGGCTCAAGGCGGCCGCGGGAGGCGACCTGGGGGACGCCTGGGACTACGACGACTTCCGTGCCGCCGCCGTGGCGCTGGCCGAGCGCGACCCGCGCGCCTGCGAGGCCGAGGTCCTGGTGGTGGACGGCTTCCGCGAGCTCGGGCCGCTCGAGCTGCGGCTGTTCCGGGCGCTGGCGGAGGCCGTGGAGGTGCACGTGACGTTGCCGGCGGTGCCGGAGGGCCCGGCGCTGGCGGACGCGGAGGTGACACCGGTGGCGCCGGGCGCGCCGGGGACGCAGCTGGAACGCTACCGGGCGCCCAACCCGGTGGCGGAGGCGCGGTGGGCGCTGCGCTCGCTCAAGCGCGACCTGGCCGAAGGCGGCTTCGAGCCGCTGGAGCTGGCGCTCATCGCGCCGCCCGAGCGCATCCCGGCGCTGGCGGCGTTGGCAGACGAGTACGGCGTTCCGCTGGTCGACGAGACGCCTCGGGCCCTGGCCGACACCCCGGCCGGGCGCGTGCTGGTGGAGCTGCTCGAGCTGCCCGACTACCCCACGCCCTCGGGCGTGCTGGCCGTCCCGGAGCTGGCGCCGCTGGCCGCCGCCGCGCTCACCGCCGGCGTGGCCGGCAGCGACGCCATGGGCGCGCTGGCCGCCGCGCTGGGGTTGGAGGCGCCCTGGCGGGCCTGGCTGGCCGCTCTGGAGGTGGGCGGCGAGCCGCTGGCCTGGGCCCGCCACCTCCTCGCCGAGGTGCTTCCGCGGCTGCTCGGCGAGGGGCACGGGAACCAGGCGCATCCGGGTGGCGGGTCCGAGCGTGGCGGGTCCGAGGGTGACGGGGCCCCGGGTGGCGAGGCGCTGCCCGCCGGCTTCCAGCAGCAGGCGCTGCAGGCGGCGCAGGAGGCCTCGCGCCTGGCGGGCGGCGCCGGCTTCCGGGCCTGGTGGGCGGCGCTGCTACGCCAGGGGCGGCTGCAGCGCGACCTTCCGGGCGGCGTAGCGCTCGTCACCGCCACGCTGGCCAGCGGGCGGCGCTTCGGCAAGGCCTACCTGCTGGGAGCCAACGAGGGCGTGTACGGTGCCGGCGAGCGGGAGGACTACTTCGTACCCGAGGAGGACCGCGTGGAGCCGGCGGCCGGCGGCGGCCTGCCGCGGCGCTTCCAAGGACGCGACCCGCAGGTGATCGCCGAGCTGCTGGCCCGGGCCGGCCGCCTGGTCGTGACCTTCCCGGAGGCCGACCAGGGAGGTCCGCTGCTGGCCGAGCCGGCGCTGGCGGGGCGGGCGCCGTCGCCGCTTCCCGAGGTCCCCGCCGGCAGCGCGCTCGAGCTTCCCGCGGGCGCCGACTACGTCGTCGAGAGCGAGCCGGTGGCGCTGGGCGAGCCGACCGTGGCCGCCCTGCGGCGCTACCAGCGCTGCGGCTTCCGATTGTGGGGCGAGCGGCGCCTGGGGCGGGGCGGCGAACGGCCCTGGTGGGCGGAGCTCCGCGCCGCCCTGCTGGAGCGGCCGCAGCTCACGGCCGAGCGCTTGGAGGTGCTGGCGGCCGGCTACCCCGAGGCAGCGGACTGGCTCCGCGGCCACGCCGAGCGCCTCACGGCCTTGAGCTACGGCGTGCGGCTGCCGGCGGGCGAGGAGAGCGGCGTGCGGGCGCGAGTGGACGCGGCCGTGCGCGGTGACGGCCTGGCCACCCTGGTGCGCTTCTGCGCGCCCGACCGGGTGAGCGGCCAGGCGGAGGCCGAGAGCTACGTCAAGGAGCGCTGGACCGAGCTGTGGGCGGCGGGCCACCTGCTGGAGCGGTACCCGCGGCAGGTGCGCCGCGTGGACGTCACGGTGTGGCCGCTGCTGGGGGAGCCCATCGACGTCTTCGAGCGCGGCATCGGCTACCGCTGGAAGCAGATCCAGCGCCGCGAGCAGGATGCCCGCGCCGCCTATCGGCGCTTCGCGCGCGGCGAGGTGGAGCCCCGGCCGGGCTACCACTGCCGCGACTGCCCGGTGGCCGACGTCTGCCGGAAGGGCCGGTCATGAGGGTCCGGGTGGCGTCCGCCGGCACCGGCAAGACCACCAGCCTGGTGCTGCGCTACCTGCAGCTCGTCGACGAGGGGCGGCCGCTGAGGCGCGTCGCCGGCGTCACCTTCACCCGCGCGGCGGCCGACGAGCTGCGCCAGCGGGTGGGAGACGGCATCGCGCAGGTCCTCGCCGGCGGGAGCTACCTCGGCGGGCTGTTCCGGCCGGCGGCTGGGCCGGCCGCCTTCGAACGCGCTCGCCGCGAGCTGGGAGGGGCGGTGCTCACCACCATCCACGGCTTCATGACCCAGGCGCTGCGGCTGTCGGCGCCGATCCTCGGGCTCGACCCCGACTTCGGCGTGCTGGGCGAGTGGGAAGCGACCGCCATGTTCGAGGAGGAGGTGCGCGGGCTGCGGCTGGTGGCCGCCGATGCGAAGCACCCCCGCCACGCCGACTGGGCCGTTCTGGGCGGGGCCGCGGAGCCGCTGCTGATGGCGCTCTTCGCCAGGCGCTCGCTGTCTGCCAGGCTCACGGCGGGCCCCGACCCCCAGGGCAGGGCGCTGGTGGCTCTCTTCGACGCCGTCTACGGCCGCTACCTGGCGCGCCTGGGAGCGGCGCTGGTGGCGCCGGGAGAGATCGAGCGGAGGGCGCTGCGCCTGCTGGAGGCGCCGCAGGCGCGGGCCCGGCTGGTGGCGCGCTTCCCGGTGGCCCTGATCGACGAGTTCCAGGACGTCAACCCGGTGCAAGGCGCCTTCTTCGAGCGGCTGGAGGCGATGGGCGTGCAGGTGGAGGTGGTGGGCGACCCCAAGCAGTCCATCTACGGCTTCCGCAACGCCGACGTGGAGGTGTTCCGGCGCGCGCTCGACGCCGCCGAGGCGAGCGGCGAGGTGCAGCCGCCGCTCACCGACACGCGGCGCCACGCCCGCCGGGTCGCGGCCTTCCTCAACCTGCTCACCGAGGGGCTGGCCGCCGAGGGCCTGGGCTTCGGGCCCAGGGAAGCGCCGCCGGTGAGCCCGGCGGGCCCGCAGGCCGGCAAGGACGGGGACGTGGCGCTGCACTGGCTGGTAGGAGACGAGCGTATCGCGGCGCTGCGCCAGCGCGAGGCGGCCCTGCTGGCGCGGCTCCTGCTCGAGCACCACGGGGGCGGCGTGGCCTACGACGACATGGCGGTGCTGGCTCGCAGCTACGCCGGGCTGAGGCAGGCCGAGGCGGCGCTCCGGGCCGCCGGCGTGCCCTGCGTGATGCTGCAGGGGCGCGGCTACTACGAGCGCAGCGAGATCCGCGATCTGTACCACGCCCTGCGCGTCGGCGTGCGTGCCGAAGGGCTGAGCCTGGCCGCCTTCCTGCGGGGGCCGCTGGGCCGCCTGGGGCTCGCCGAGGTCGACGCGGTGATGGCCGCCGAGCGGCCGCTCGAGGCGCTGGAAGCGCTGCGGCCCGAGGTGCGGCGGCGCGTCGGGACGTTGCAGAGACTGGCGCGGCTACCGCCTCTGGACGCCCTCAAGCGCCTGGTGCGCGACCCGCTGGTGGATGGCCGGCGCTTCGTCGAGTTCCTCGACGAGCGCCAGCGACAGAACGTCGACGCGCTGCTGTTCGAGGTGGCGGCGCGCACGCCACGCGACCTGGAGGTGCTGCTCGACCGGCTCGAGCTGCTCGCGCGCCAGGCCGAGGCCGGCGACGTGCCGCAGAGCGGCGACGGCGTGCGGCTCCTGACGGTGCACCGCTCCAAGGGGCTGGAGTTCCGCCTGGTGGCCGTCTTCGACGCCGGCCGCATGGCGCCGCAGCGCAGCGACGAGCTCTACCTCGACCCCCGCAACGGCCGTCCCTACCTCCCGGGAGCGGACGGCTACCAGGCCGCGCGGGCCCGGGCGGCTGCACGCGCCGAGCAGGAGAGCTACCGGCTGCTCTACGTCGCCGCCAGCCGCGCCCGCGACGCCCTGCTGGTCACCGGCAGCGTCAAGGCGGGGCGGCCGCAGGGCTGGGCCGAGACGCTGGCGCGCCTCGGCTGGGGACCCCTCGAGGAGGACACGGAGGCCGAGCAGGCAGCTGAGGCTGCCGGCGGCGTTCGGGTCGTCACCCACCCGGCGGCCACGGTGGCGCCGGCGACGCGCAGGCGCGAGCGCGGCGAGGCCGGCGGGCTGACGCCGGCACCGTGGCTGACGCGCCGCTTCCCGCCGCACCGCTTCCCGCCCGTCTACAGCCCGTCGCGCCTGAAGGCGGCGGCGTCCAGCGAGCCGCTGCCGCCCTCCGACCCGGAGCTGGAGCCGGCCCTGCCGGGGCGCGCCAGCGCCGTCGGCACGCTGGTGCACTACGCCATCGGCCAGGACTGGCAGCCCGACGAGCGCGGCACCCGCGTCAACCTGGCCGCGCAGGAGGTGATGTTCCCCTTCGCTCCGGAGGAGCGCGAGGAGGTGCTGACAGAGGTCATCGAGTTGCTGCGCGGCTACGTCGCCATGCTGGGGGACGGTATCCCGTCGCTCGCGCGGCGCGATCACGACCGGGCCGAGCTGCCGGTGGCGGTGGCGCACCGCGGGACGGTGTGGCAGGGGGTGATCGACCGGCTCTACCGGGTCGATGGCGGGTGGGTGGTGGAGGACTACAAGACCGACGGCAGCGTTCGTCCCGAGCGTTACGCCTTCCAGCTGGCCGTCTACGTCCACGCTGTGGAGCGGGCGCTGGGGCACCGCCCGCGAGCCCGCCTGGTCTACCTGCGGCCCCGCCAAGCCGTGGAGCTGGACGATGCGGCGCTGCGCAGCGCCTTCGCCGAGACGATGGGGGAGCGCGCCGCATGAGCGAGGTGTCGCCCCGCCGCATGACCGTCCGCATCGCCGTGCGGGACGCCGATCTCGACGAGCTGGGGCACGTCAACAACGCCAACTACCTGCGCTACGCCGAGGAGGCGGCGCGCGCCCACTCGGCCGCGCGCGGCTTCCCAGTGGAGGCCTACCTCGCCCTCGGCGCGGTGCCGGTGGTGCGCAGGCACGAGATCCGCTACCGCCGCCCCGCCACCGCCGGCGAGACGCTGGCGATCACCACCGAGCTGACGCGCCTCGACCGGCGCCGCGCCACCCGGCGGACCGACATCCGGCGGGCCTCCGACGGCGAGCTGCTCGCCGAGGCGGTCACCGAGTGGGTGTGGGTGGACGCTCAGGCCGGGCGCCTGGTACAGGTCCCGGAGGCCGTGCTGGCCGCCTTCGAGGCGGCCTGACGCGGGCGCACGGGGCTGCCGGGGGCCGTGCCGAGCGGCCGGGGTGCGCGGTAGCGTCGCCGGCCGGCTCCCGGCACGGCGCTCGCCGGCCCGGGAGCGCGGCGGGCGCCGCGGGCGGGCTCAGGCCCGCCGGTAGAGCACGGCGTTGCCCTGCTTGCCTACCGGCGTGATCAGCTCGAGCGCCCGCAGGCAGTAGGCGGCCTCCTGGGCGGTGCGCCGCGGAAGCCCCGCCAGGCCGGCCAGGTCCGCCGTGCTGAAGGGGCTCGGCAGGGCCGCGGGCAGGAAGGCCAGCAGGTCGGCCGGCGCCCCCAACAGGCGACGTTCCCCGACCGCCAGTAGCTCGCGGCCCACCACCACCCAGCCGCGCCGACGCCAGGCCCTGCCCGCCTGGTGTCGCCTCAGCTCCTGCTGCTCCACCAGCGCCACCTCCACCTCGAAGTTGGGGTGCGCCAGCAGCTCGGGGATGCTGACCAGCTCACGGAAGACGTCCTCGGGCCGGCCGCGCTTCGGCGAGCGGCGGCGGGCGCTGCTGCCGTCCTCGAAGCAGCGCACGATCCACTTGCGCTCGGCCACCGGCAGCACCAGCCGCAGCCGGTGCTCGGGGAGCAGCGCCGCCAGCTTGGCGCGCATGCCGGCCACGTTGCGGGTCTGCACCTCGATCAGCAGGTCGCCGGCGACCACGTCCACGACGTAGCCGTCCACCTCGACCTCGAAGCGGCTGCCGGTGGGCGCCAGCGCGCGCTTGAGCGCGGCGTGGAAGGGCGTCTCGTTGAGCGAGCCGATGGCGCTGGGCACGGCCCATGCTATCTGCCGCGGGGCTCTAGAGTCTTGCCTAGTCTCCGGCGACGCCGGGCGGGCGGCCGGCGACAATGGTGGCATGGACCTCACGGAACGGCGTGCAACGCTGGAGGGCATCGACGGGGTCATGGTGGGCACCGCGGAGAACGGCTGGGTCTGGCGGGCGGAGCTGCCGGCGGACCGGGTGGCTGCCTTCCTCGAGGCGCAGGCGGCCGGCACCACCCTGGAGCTGCGCTCGGAGGCGGGGGTGTGCCACGCGGACGTGCGTCGCTGCTGGGTGGACGTGGGCGACACCGCGCTCACCCTCAAGCTGGCGCTCGAGCAGCGGCCCCTGGCCTAGCGGCCGCGGCCCCACGTGCCGTGGCTCCTGCGGCCCGTGGCTCCTG
>Ga0315535_1000658_pt1 | contig 24234 bp, 17 predicted proteins | sample SalMarSW160220MG_2_FD_203092 | JGI IMG/M metagenome (GOLD analysis project Ga0315535, IMG submission 203092) | Salt marsh sediment microbial communities from the Plum Island Ecosystem LTER, Massachusetts, United States - Salt Marsh Sediment SW1602-20 ... | reverse complement strand
CCCTCGCCGCCGCGGCTGTGCACCTCCATGGGCACCGCCGCCGCGGCGCCGAAACGCAGCGCCGCCTCCTGCACCAGGCGGATTTCGTCGTCGGTGTCCGTGGCGAAGCGGTTGATGGCCACCACCACCGGCACGCCGTGGCGCCGGACGATGCCGACGTGCTGCTCGAGGTTTTCACAGCCGCGCAGCAGGGCCTCGTCGTTGCGCGCGGCCGCCACGGCCGGGTCCAGGGGCTTGCCCGGAGCCACCGCGAAGGCTCCCCCGTGCATTTTCAGAGCCCGCAGGGTGCAGGTCAGGATGACCGCGTCCGGCTTGAGGCCGGAGTAGCGGCACTTGATGTTCATGAACTTTTCGCAGCCGCAATCCGCGCCGAAGCCGCTTTCCGTGACCACGTAGTCGGCCAGGCGCAGGGCCATCTGGTCCGCCAGGATGGACGAGTTGCCGTGCGCGATGTTGGCGAAGGGGCCGGCGTGCACGAACACCGGCGTGTGCTCCAGCGTTTGCATCAAGGTCGGCAGGAGCGCGTCCTTCATGAGCACGGCCATGGCGCCGGCGCATTGCAGCGCCTCGGCGGTGACGGCCTGGCCGGCGCGGTTGGTGCCGATCACGATGGCCCCCAGGCGCCGGCGCATGTCCGGCAGGCTCTCGGCCAGAGCCAGGATCGCCATGACCTCGGAAGCGACCGCGATGTCGAAGCCGGTTTCCCGCGGGTAGCCGTTTTCGCGCCCGCCCAGGCCGACCACGATCTGGCGCAGGGCGCGGTCCGAGATGTCCACCACGCGCCGCCAGGTCACGGACAAGGGGTCGATGTCCAGGCAGTTGCCGTGCAGGATGTGGGCGTCGATATAGGCGGCCAGCAAATTGGTGGCCAGGGACACGGCGTGGATGTCCCCGGTGAGGTGCAGGTTGAAGTCCTCCATGGGAATGACCTGCGCGTAGCCCCCGCCGGCGGCGCCGCCCTTGATGCCGAAGACCGGCCCCAAGGAAGGCTGGCGGATGCAGGTGGCGACCCGCTTGCCGATTTTGGCCAGGGCTTGGGACACCCCGATGGTGGTCACGGTCTTGCCTTCCCCCAGCGGCGTGGGGGTGATGGCGGTCACGTCGATGTATTTTCCGAGGGGCCGGTCCCGCAGCCGTTCGATCACGTCCAGATGGACCTTGGCCTTGTATTGGCCGTAAAGCTCCAGGTCATCCCCGGTGAGGCCGAGCTGTTCGGCGATCCGGGTGATGGGCAGCAGTTTCGCGGCCTGGGCAATTTCAAGATCGCTGGGAATGCGCGTGAGCGTCGGCTGGGACATCGGCATACCTCCTTGAAGGAAAACCGGAATCTACGGGAGCAGACGGGAGCCGGCGGCCAAGCCGGTCTGTTAGCGGCCGGATGCGGGCGCCGCGCCCTCGGGTGACGCCGCGGGCGCCTGGGCCGGCGGTTGGGATGCAGGCAGGTCCGGCTTGGCGGTTGGAGTCACGCCGCGGGAGTTGTTGGCGGTGGCGTAGAAGGTCTCCAGGCGCTCTTTGGCTTCGCGTTCCAGGCGCAAGCGGTTCAGGGAGCTCTTCACGTGATGCCGGATCCATTCGCTCGGCTCTTTTTCCAAAACTTCCTGCAGAATCGCCTCGGCATCGGGCAGGCCGCTGGTATCCAGGGCGGTGATGGCGGCCCAGCGCACGCGTTCGGAGGAGTCGAAAACCATGGGCCGCAGCCTCGCATACGCCTCCGGTGTGCCCAGCCGGGCCAGGGCCCGGGCGGCTTCCTCCCGAATGTAATCGTCCTGGGCCTCGGCCATTTTAATCAGAACCTGAATGTTGCCTTGATCGGTCATTTGGCCGAGGGCATGCGCGACGGCATTGCGGAGGATTTCGTTTTGCGTCTTCAGGAGCGGCACCAGGGTCTGCAAGGCCCGGGGCGTGCCGATTTGTCCCAACGCCAGGGCGGCTTCCCGCCGGCTGTCGTTTTCCACCATGTCGGGCCGCGCGGAAACCGGAGAGCGCACGATCCGGATCAAAACGTCCTCGGCGCGGGCATCACCGATGTTCCCCAGGGCCAAAATGGCGGAGCGCCGCACGTAGGCGTCGTTGCCGGCCGCCAAGCGGATCAAATCCGGTAGGGCCTCCTTGGCTTTCATGCGGCCCAGGGCCATGGCCGCGTCCGCTTGCAGGGACGGCACCCCCGAGTTTAAAACCCGGCGCAGACGGTTGACCACCTCCGGCTGCGCGAAATTCGTCAGGATCCAAATGGCGCGACGGCGCACGGCCAGGTCCTTGTCCTCCAGGGCCCGGAAGAAATCCGGCAGGAATTTTTCCTGGTTGAAGAGGCCCAGGGCCATGATGGCCTGCTCGCGGACCACCGCCGAGGGATCTTTCAGATAGGGGCGGAGTTTCGGCAGAACCGCCTCGTCCCCGAGGCGGGCGAGCGTGTACACGGCCGCGGCCCGCACGCGGTCCTCCTTATCCTTTAACAGGGGCTCGACCTGGGCCAGCTGGGTTTTGTCCCCCCAGGCGCGCAGGGAGATGAGGGCGTTTTCGCGGACCACGGCATCCGAATCCTGCAAGGCGCGCAGCAGGTGGGGGATCACGGCCTTGTCGCCCACGCCCCCCAGGGACATGACCGCCTCCCGGCGCTGGATGGGATCCTGCGAAGCCAGCATTTCCGTATACTTGTCGATCATGTTTTTCCGCTTGCTTTCCCAGGAACGGGGATACTTCAGGGTGAGAGGAACCACGATCGCGGCGGCGGCGATCGGCAGGATGGTCATGATGATCCAAATGATCTTGTTTTTGGGAGCCACGCTCCACATCCTCCCGTGTGCCGCAAGATCCCGCCGGGGCCAAGAGCTTTTTTAGTATAACATGCCCGCCCGGACCGAGGCACTAAAAAATAAAACGCGCCGGCCGTCAGGCCTCGGCGCCGATGTCGTGCAGGTCCACGAACTGGCTGACGAGGCGCGTGGCGTGCTCGATTTTGGCCTTGTCCGTCGCGCGGATCTTGGCCAGCAAGTCGTGGATTTGAGAAGCCACGCTGTAGGTGTCCTTCTGGCAGGCCATGGTGGGGACGTGGCCGCGCCGGATGAGGTCCAGGATGGCCGGGTGCGGCATGGTTTTGCCGGTCAGCACGATGCCCGCCACGGTTTCGAGCTGCCGGTATTGGTCCGCCATGGCCATGCCGATGGCGGCCAGGATGATGTCCTCGCGGTCGCCGGGGGTGATGACCAGGGACCCGGGTTTGAAATAGTCCAGCGCCTGATGGGTGCTCATGGCGCCGACCAGAAAATGCATGACCAGCGTGTCCAGCGCCTGGTCGTCGACTTCGCGGCTGATGAGCTCCCCGCCCACCTCCTCGAGGATGTCCTTGATCGTCGGCGCCGGCAGGACTTCGTCATACGGCAGCACGCCCAGGACCCGGATGCCCCTCCGCGTGAAGCCCTTGGAGGCCAGTTCGCGGATCTGGTCGTATTTGTCCTCCTGAACCTTGTTGATGACCACGCCCGCCAGTTTGACGCCCTCCTGGGCCAGCAGCTCCTGGTTCAAGGCCACTTCATCGATCGGGCGGCCGACCCCGCCGGGGGCGACCATCACCACGGCGGCCCCGAGGATTTTCGCCACCCGCGCGTTGGACAGGTCCAGCACCGAACCCACGCCGGCATGCCCCGTGCCCTCGATGACGACGAAGTCCCGGCCGGCGCTGACGCGCTCGTAGGCCGCCAGGATGCGCTTCTCCAGCACGTCGCTCTTGCCTTGCCGGATCCACTGGGCCGTGAAGCCCTTGCCGACCGTGACCGGGTTCATGTCCTGCAGGTTGGCTCCGGTCGAAAACACCCGCTCCATGAGCAGGGCGTCCTCGTCCACGAGGATGCCCTCGCTGGACACGGTTCTCTGGCCCACGGGCTTGATATACCCGATGTTCTGGCCCCGGCTGCGCAGGCTTCCCAAAAGGCCCAGCGAGAGCATGGTCTTGCCCACGTTTTGATGCGTGGCTGCTATAAAAACCCTATGATGCGGCATCCAGCCTCCTGCCCTTGCGTGGATGGGGTCCGCCGGCGTGAAGCAGGGATTCCACCAGCGCCACGGCCTGCACGGAATCCGCCGCGTAACCGTCGGCGGCGATTTCGTCGGCGTATTTCTGCGTGACCACCGCCCCGCCCAGAATGACCTTCACCCGCGGCAGCTCCCGCCGCACCCGCTGCAGGACTTTCGGCATTTCACTCATGGTGGTCGTCATGAGCGCCGAAAGCCCGATCACGTCGGCCTGATGCTCGCGGGCCCGCTCCACGATGGTTTCCGCATCCACGGATTTGCCGAGGTCCACCACGGTATAGCCGTTGTTTTTCAGCATGAGCCCCACGATTTTCTTGCCGATGTCGTGGATGTCGCCCAAGACCGTGGCCAGCACCACCGTGCCCTTGCGTTCGCCGGCGTCATGGGACAGGCGGGGCGACAACCAGCGCACGCCGCGCTCCATGGTTTCGGCGGCGGCCACCAGCTGGGGAAGAAAAAATTCCCGGCGCTGGTATTTTTCCCCGACCTCCTGGATGGCCGGAAAGAGCTGCTGTTCGAGCAGGGCCAGGGGATCCGGGTTCCGTTCGAGGGCCTGCTGCAGCGCCGCCTCGATCCGGTCCTTTCCGCCCTGCAGCACGATCTCGCGCAGGGTCGCCTCGGCCGCCGGCGCGTCTCGCCGACCGGCGGCCGCGTCCGGCGGCCGGCCCGCGAAACGCTCGAGATACGCGCGGCTGGCCGGATCCCGTCCGGTCAGGACATCCACCGCTAAACGCATGTCCTGCAGGCCAGCGTCCCCCGGATCCGCGATGACGCAGTTTAAACCCTGGGCGGCGGCCATGGCCAGAAAGGCCCGGTTCAGCACCGGGCGCGCGGGCAGCCCGAAACTGATGTTGGATACTCCCAGCACGGTGGCGGCCTTGAGTTCGCGCGCCGCGTAGCGCAGGGTCTCCAGGGTCACGGCCGCCTGCGCGGGATTGGCCGAGGCGGTCAGGGCCAGGCCGTCCACCACCATGTCCTCCGGGCGGATGCCCAGCCCCGTGCACCGCTCGCGGATGCGCTCCAGGATCGCCCGGCGCTGCTCGAACGTTTCCGGAATCCCGCCGTCGTCCAAGGGCAAAACGATGAAGGCCGCGCCGTAGGCGCGCAGGATCGGCAGCAGCCGCTCCAGCTTGGCCCGTTCCCCGGTGAGGGAGTTGACCAGGGCCCGTCCGGGATACAACCGCAGGGCGGACTCGATCACCTCCGGGGAGCTGGAATCCAGGCACAGCGGGAGCGGTGTGAGCAGGGCCAGTTCCGCCACCGCCCGCTGCATCAGTTCTCTCTCGTCCGCGCCGGGAACGCCCAGATTGACGTCCAGGACGTCGGCGCCGTCTTCCTGCTGCCGCAGGGCGAGGGTTTTGACCCGTTCCATGCGGCCGGCGCGCAAATCCTCCTGCAAGTCGGTTTTCCCCGTGGGATTGATCCTCTCGCCCACCAGCCGCAGCGGCGTGGGCGGGTCCGCCGCGATCTCCAGGGTCCGGCGGGGGCTGGATAACAGCAGCGCGCGCTTGGCCGGCACGGGCGGCGCCGGTTGCAGGCGCTGCAATTGCCCGCGCAGCAGGCGGATATGCTCCGGGGTCGTGCCGCAGCAGCCGCCCAGCACGCGCACGCCCGCCGCCGCAAAGTCGGGGGTAAAACGGCTGAAGGCCTCGGCGGTCATGGGAAAAACCGTTCGGCCGTCCACGACTTGCGGCAGGCCGGCGTTGGCCTTGACCACCAGCGGAATGCGGGCATAGGGCGCGATTTCCCTGACCCGCGCCAGCATCAGTTCCGGACCCGTGGAGCAATTCACGCCGAAGGCCGCGGCCCCCAGGGACTGAAGCACGTTCAAACAGGTCAGCGGATCAGAACCCGTCAGGGTCTGCCCGTGCTCGTCAAAGGTCATGGAGACGATGACCGGCAGGGAGCACGCCTCCTTGGCGGCCAGGAGGGCCAGCCGCGCCTCCTGGAGATCGATCTGCGTCTCGATCACCAGCAGGTCCACCCCGGCGGAGCTTAAGGCGCGCACCTGTTCCGAAAAAATGGCGATGCCCTCCTCGAGCGCGGTCTCGCCGAAGGGCGCGAAAAACAGGCCGGTGGGGCCCACGTCTCCGGCCACCAGCCGCCCCGCGGGCCGGGCCACGGCCAGGGTCAGCTCCGCCAAGCGGGCATTGAAGTCCTTCGTCTTGTCCTCCAGCCCGAAATTTTTCAACTTGCCGCGGTTGGCGCCGAAAGTCGGGGTGTACAAAATGTCGGAGCCCGCCGCCACGTACTGGCGCTGGAGTTCCTGCAGAACTTCGGGATGCTCGAGGCTGTAGACCTCCGGAGAGGCGCCGGCCGGCATGCCGGATTTCTGCAGCATGGTGCCCGTGGACCCGTCCAGCAGGACCAAGCCCTGCTGCAGCCGTTGCTGGAAATTAAGCATGGTCCTCCTTCTCCTGATAAATGGGTAAAAGCGCGGTCACGGTTTTTTCCGGCGACAAAATGAAGCGGTCGCTCAGGGTGATGCCGTGGCGCGCCAGCTCCAGGGTGGCATAAAAATATTTTTGCTGCTCCAGTGCGAAATCGCCGTAACCGCAGGACAGGCGCCGCCCCGGCCTGCGCCCGCTCCGGCCCAACTCCACGCGCATTTCCTGTTCCACGAAATCCAGCGCGAAGTCCACTTTTTCCGACAGCACGGCGTCCAGCAGCACGGCCTGCTGCAGGTCTCCCTCATCCTGAAAGCCCCGCAGGCGCCCGAAATCCTCCGGCCGGACCGAGGCGCCCATGACCAGCGCGGCCCCGGCCCCGGCAAAGCGCTCTGCGACCATCCGGCTGGAAAAACGGTAGCCCTCCAGGTCCACCTCCGCGCCCTGAAGGCGCAGGGATTTTTCCACGTAGACCATCAGGACCTGGGTCTCGGCCACGAAACGTTCGATTCGGGAAGCGTAGGCCCCCATCCCGGCTTCGTGGTCCGCTTGGGTTTGCCGCTGGCCGAGCCGGCGGTAAATCGGCTGCCGGGGCATGTGGCTCAAGCTCAAGGTTTTAACCACCAGCGGGTGCACGGTGTCGTCCGCCTTTCCCCGGATCCGCGCCGTCCGGGTATCTTCTCCTCATCCCGCCGGGCCGCCGCAAATCAGGAGGGGGCACGTACCCCCTTCAACCGGTTTTGGACAGGGTGATGCCCTGACTGTTCTGGTATTTGCCGCCCTTGTCGGCGTAGGACACTTCCGGCCGCTGTTCATTCGCCAGGAAAATCACCTGGGCGATGCCCTCGTGCGCGTAAACCTTCACCGGCACGGGGGTGGTGTTGACAATCTGCATGGTCACGTGTCCCTGCCACTCGGGCTCCAGCGGCGTGACGTTGACCAGCACGCCGCAGCGGGCATAGGTGGACTTGCCCGTGCACAACGTGATGATGTTGCGGGGTATGCGGAAATATTCCAGCGAGCGCCCCAGGCAGAAAGTCTGCGGCGGCAGGGTCAGGACCGGCCCCGTGAAATCCTCGAAATCCTCGGCCCGGGCCGCCTTGGGATCCACGCTGCGTCCCGCCGGGGGCCGGTAGATTTTGAACTCATCCGCCAGGCGCATGTCGTAGCCGTACGAGGAAATCCCGTAGGAGACCACCCCCCCGGACACGGGTTCCGCGCAGGGCTCGATCATGCCCTGTTCGCGCGCGAACTGGCGGATCAGGGAATCAGGCAGGACCATGTGCATTCTCCTTAGGCTGCTGGTCGTTCCGCGGCCGGCGGCGCGCCGGCGTCCTTCAGCGGTGAAGCGCGCGTTCCCGCAGCCACTCCATGAGCAGATGAACGCCGACGCCGGTGGCGCCCTTGGCCAGGACGGGCCCGCCGTCGCCGTTGGCCGTGCCGGCGATGTCCAGGTGCACCCAGGGCACGCCGCCTACGAATCTCTCCAGGAAGGCCCCGCCCATGATCGTGCCGGCCACCGGCTTGGGAGCGATGTTGGCCATGTCGGCCACATCGCTTTTCAGCAGGTCGCGGTACTCGTCCCACAACGGCAGGGGCCACAGGCGCTCGCCGGTGCGCTCGCCGGCGGCCTGGAGCTCGCGCCCTAGGCGTTCGTCGTTGCCGAGCCGGGCGCTGGCGAAGGTTCCCAGCGAGACCAGCGCCGCCCCGGTGAGGGTCGCTAAGTCGATGATGCACGCCGGCTTGCGCCGCGCCGCGTGCGTCAGGGCGTCGGCCAGAACCAGGCGGCCCTCCGCGTCGGTGTTGAGGACCTCGATGGTCTGCCCCGAGAGGCTGGTGAGGATGTCCCCGGGCCGGTAGGCCGAGCCCGAGGGCAGGTTTTCGGCGGCCGCCACCACGCCGTAGAGGTTCAGCGGCAGGCGGGTCTGGGCCGCCGCCCGGATCGTGCCCAGCACGGCGGCGGCGCCGCACATATCGAAGCGCATCTCGTCCATTTTGGCGGAAGGCTTCAGGGAAAGGCCGCCGCTGTCGAAGGTGATGCCCTTGCCCACCAGGGCCACCGGCGCCTGCCCCGCCCTGCCGCCGCGATAATTCAGCTCGATGAGGACCGGCGGATGCGCGCTGCCCGCTCCGACGGCCAGCAGAGCGCCGAACCCGGCCCGCGCCAGTTCGGCTTTCTGCCATATGCGCACGCTCAGCCGCGGATACCGGCGGGCCAGGGCCCTCGCTTCCTGCGCCAGGCTTTGGGGGAATAAGCGGTTGCCCGGACGGTTGCCCAGGGTGCGCGTATAATTCGCCCCCGCGGCCACGGCTTCGCCCCAGGCCGCTTCCCGGCCGGCCGAGGCGCGCCGCGTGTGCAGTCTCAGGCGCAGCGGCACCGGCTTCTCGTCCGGCCGGCGTGCGGGCTTGAATTCCCGGTATTGATAGAGGGCCATTTCCGCCGTGATGCTCAGGGTTCTCACGGCCTCGTCCGGGTCCAAGCGGGCGGCCAGGAAAGATTCGACCCACAATCCCAGCTCGCGGACCTTGAGCCCCTGGGCTTTTTTCAGGGCCGCGCCCGCGGCCTTGCGCAGCTCGGCCCAGGAATAATCTTTCCTGTCCCCCAGTCCCGCCAGGATCAGCCGGCGGGGTCCGGGGCCGGAGGGATAAACGACGTGCAGCTCGCCGCTTTTCCCGGCCAGGTCGCCCAGGCGGCGGAGCGCTTTCAGCTGGAAGATCACCGCGGCCGGGGTTCCGGGAGGCAGGACGAAGTCGCTGAAAACGCCCACCAGCAGGGTGGGAGAACTGTTCAACTGGGCAGGGGTCGCGATGGTGACGGGCACGGGCAGTACCTCCTTGTCCGGCGTGTGGAGAGAAGCCTTCACGCGGCCAGAGCGTTTACGATGGACGCCAATTCCTGCAGACTCAAAGTCTCCGGCCGGCGCCGGGCATCCACCTGCGCCCGCGCCAGCGCCGCTTCCCATTTTTCCGGCGAGGGGATCCCCGCAAGGCCCGTCAGGCACTTGCGGAGGGTCTTGCGCCGGTGGGTAAACATGGCGTGCACCAGGTAATGAAACTGTTCCGGGTCCGCCACGGTCACGGGCGGCCGGGTGCGGCGCACCAGCTTGACCACCGCCGAGGAAACGCGGGGAGCGGGACGGAAGGCCCTGGCCGGAACCTTGACCACGTATTCGGGCTCGCCGTAGTACTGGACCGCGACCGAGAACGAGGAATATTCCCGCCCGCCGGGCCCGGCGCACATGCGCCGCGCCACTTCATCCTGGACCATGACCACCAGGCGCTCGCAGCCGCGTTCGGCGGCCAAGGCGTGCAGCACCATTTGCGTGGCCAGGTAATAGGGCAGGTTGGCCACCAGTTTCACGGCCGTGAATCCGGCCCGGCGCAAGTCCGCGCAGGTTGCGGTCCAGTCCAGGCGGCGCGCATCCTGCTTCCGGATTTCCAGGTTGTTCATCTCCCCGAGTCTTTCCCGCAAACCGGCGGTCAAGCGCGCATCCACCTCCAAGGCCAGTACGCGCCCCGCGCGTTGGGCCAGGGCCCGCGTCAGCACGCCTTTCCCGGGCCCGACCTCGATGACCGCCTCTTGGGAAGAAAGATCGGCCGCCTTTAAAATATCATTTAAAAAGGCTTTGTCCACCAGAAAATGCTGGCCCCAGCGGGGTTTGGGCATGCGCACGTCCCGTGAGTGGCTGGAATCCGGATGCCATCGCTCCGGCCGGGCGGCGGATGCCACCGCCGGCCGCATGCGGCCCCGGTTTATTTCCTGCGCGCCGCGCTCTGCCGGTTGTAGGCGCGGTTGTGGAGCACCATCTCGGCCGCGGTCCGGATGGCCGCGGCCATGGACCCGGGCAACGCGCGGCCGGTCCCGGCCAGGGCGAAAGCCGTGCCGTGATCCGGGGAGGTGCGGATCAGCGGCAGGCCCGCCGTGACATTCACGCCGCTGTGCAGGGCCGCCAGCTTGAAGGGAATCAGGCCCTGATCGTGGTACATGCACACGATCAGGTCAAAGGCGCCTCCGGCCGCCTGCGCGAACAACGTGTCCGGCGGGTAGGGGCCGGTGGCCACCAGGTCCCGGCGCCGCGCCAGCGCCTTGACCGCCGGGCCGATGACCCGGATTTCCTCCCGCCCGAACAGGCCGCCCTCGCCGGCGTGGGGATTCAGGCCCGCCACGGCCAGCTTGGGCCGCTCGATGCCGAAGCGGCGCTTGAGCTCCCGCGCACCGATCAGCGCGGTCTCGATGATCCGCGCCGCCGTGAGCAGGCGGGGCACCCGGGCCAAGGGTTCATGAATGGTCGCCAAGACCAGCCGGAAGGGGCCGCCCACGAACATCATGGCGTACGCCCGGCTGCGGCACAGAGCGGCCAGCAATTCGGTATGGCCCGGGTAGTGCGCGCCCGCGGCCCGCCAGGCCTCCTTGCAGATCGGCGCCGTGACCAGGGCGTCGGCGTCCCCGCCCAGGACCAAGCGAACGGCCGCGGTCACGGCCGCCAGGGAGGCCTGGCCGGTGTGGCGCGTCCAGCGGCCGGGAACCACGTTCTTCCCGGCCTTGGCCGCGGCCAGCACGGGCACGACTCCGGGTGCGGCCCAGTCGGGCGCGGCCGCGGTGACCGGAATGATTTTCAACTTGACCCGGCACACCTGCGCCGCACGCTTCAGGATTTCGGCGTCGCCGACGACCACGGGGCGAACCTGGCGGGCCAAGCCGCGGTCTGCGAGGGCGCGGACGATTACTTCCGGACCGACGCCGGCCGGGTCGCCCAGGGTCAGGGCCAGGCGGGGCAGGTAGGACACGGTTCACCTCGAGAGTTGCGCCGGCGCCGGGCTTGCGATCGAACGTGCCGGGTTATTCCGGGTTCGCGTAGCAGTACGCGCAGCCTTGCGGGCAGGACAATTGGTAGGAGCCGATATCCACCGACGGCGTGCAGCCGCAGGCCTTTCTCTGCCCCGGGTCCTTGCCCGTCTCCGCCGGCAGGGCCTGAGGGTGCAATTTCGCCAGCAACTCCCCGTCCACGCAGCGGCCGGCCGGCACGCCGCGGCGTTCGAGCTCCGGCGAACAACAGGCGCGCAATTCCAGCCCGTGGCGCGAGGCTTCGGCCTGAAGCCGGCCCAGCGCATCTTCCAGTTGCGCGGCTGCGGGATCGCGCCGCGCCAAGTTCCGTTTGAGGGTCCGCCGCCGCGCCTTGGCGTATTCCTGGCAGAGGGACACGGCCACGCGCGTGATTCCGGCTTCCGCCGCCGCGGCCGCCAAGCCGGCGAAGGCCGGAGCGTTGCTCCGGAGCGCGGAACCGTCCTGCCAAAATACCAGCGGGTCGAAACGCCACGTGATCCGCCGCGGATCCCCGGCCAGCCGGGCTAAAGGCCCGAACTGCCGGGCGACCTCCTCCGCGGGACGAACGCCCGGCTCCCAGGCGGACCCGCCCAGGCCGGTGACGGTCAAATGAAAGAAAACCTGCGGATAGGCCGCCACCCGGGTTTTCAGGCCCGCTTCGTCCGCCAGCAGCCGGGAATAATCCTTGGACCACAGGACCAGGGTATGCACGGCTGCGGGTGCGATTTCCACTTCGCGGGCGCGGCCGTTGAAGGGATTGCGCACCTCCACGCGTCCGGCTTGCAGCCACGCGGCCAGGAGCGAAGGAAAACAACGCGGCAAATCCGTGCGGCGCGAGGCGGAGATGACGGGCAACACGTTCGGCGTATTCATGCTCGGGTCCCGGGACGGGCACGGCGCTTGTCGCGGTCGCGGCCGGGTCCGGCTTACCGCGACAACTGGTAGGCCAGCTTGTAGGCCACGCGATCGATGCGCTTGGTTTTCTTCACGGTCTCGGCCAGGGGAAAATGAACCAGGTCGCCCTTTTGGATGGCCGCCAGCGCCGCGGTGTGCCCTTCCCGCAAGCCGATCACCGCCAGATTGCCGAGGCGCGCGGCCAGCCAGCGGCTGCGCGCGGTCGGGAAGCCCCCGCGCTGGATGTACCCCAGCACCGATACGCGCACGCGCAGGCCGGAATGGCGCGTGAGCCTGGACGCCACCTCCCGCGAATCGCCCGCGCCTTCCGCCATGACGAGGATGGAGGAGCGCTTGCCGCGTTTGTGCCCGTTTTGCAGATCGCGGCAGATTTTCTTGAGGTCATAGGGAATCTCCGGAACCAAAACGGCTTCGGCGCCGCAACACAAGCCGACTTCCTGGGCGATGAAGCCGTTGTCCCGGCCCATGACCTCGACCACGAAAATGCGCTCGTGTGAAGTGGCGGTGTCGCGGATGCGGTCGATGGCCTCCACGGCGGTGTTGACGGCGCTGTCGAACCCGACGGTCTCGTCCGTGCCGTAGACGTCGTTGTCGATGGAGGCCGGCACCACGGCGACCGGCAGCTTCAATTCACGGTGCACGGTGTAGGCCCCGGCCGCGCTGCCGTTGCCGCCGATGGCGACCAGGGCGTCCAGCCCCGCATCGCGGATATGGGCGTACGCCTGCTGCCGGTAGCGCGCCCGCTTGAACTCGGGGCAGCGGACCGTGCGCAGGATCGTGCCGCCGCGGCCGATGATTCCGCCCACGCTGAGGGAATTCAGCGGCTGGAAGTCTTTCTCGATGAGGCCCCAGTATCCCCGCAGGATGCCGGTCACGCGTATTTTCCGGTCCAGGGCGCTGCGCACCACTGCCCGCAGGGCGGCGTTCATGCCGGGCGCGTCTCCCCCGGAAGTCAAAACACCGACGTGCTTTATGTCTGGCATGAATCCGCTCCCTTTTCGAATTTTCCCCCCCACGGGAAGGAGTTGATTATAGGGCCAGCATCTTGCGCCTGTCAAGGGCGGGCACGATCACGGCGCCGGCATGGACCGGGCCAGGGCGCTGAGCTTTCAGGGGAACCACCCCGACCGGATGGGGAATCGTATGGGACTCCCTTCGGTCGCAGGTTCCCTCTGCCGCTTTCGCTGCGCTCTCCATAGGGGAGGTTTTTCCTCTGGCCTCGCCGATAAAGGAAAATTTTCTTCGGCTCGCAGTCACCCCTCAGGGAGTCAGGGGAGACTTCCCCTGACCACCCCTGGCCCCGAAGGGGCCTGAGCCGATGCGTCCTGCTTTCCTTCCTACTTTCATCGGGGGCTTCACCGCCCCTGAACCCTAAGCCTTATCATTTTGATGAGGCTAGGGAGCCGGGACCGTGGCGGCGGGTGCGGGTTGAGCGGCTGGGGGCGGAGCGTAGGTAATGGCGATGCGATGGGTGGAGCCGAGGAAACCGTAAGGTACAAAGGCATAATCCAGGCGGAAATCCAGGTAGCGCACGCCCAAGCCGGCGGAAACGCCGGACAGGGCGTTGCTTCCAAAGCCCTCGTAATACTCGGAGTTGTCGATGGCGCCCTGATAGCGGTAGCCCGCGCGCAGGGAGAGCAGATCGTACACGTATTCCACGCCCAGAGCGATTTTCCCGTTCTGCTCCAGCAACTGATTGTAATCCAGGGCCAACAGGAGGCTGGGCAGAGGGCGATAGGCCGCGCCGATCTTGAAGTTGATGGGCAGGCGGAAGTACTGATCCACCACGCGCGTGGCCGGCCCCAGATTCTGAATGTTGACACCCAGGGTCAGGCCCGGCCAGGGCAGGCGGTATAAAAAACTCAGATCGAAGGCGAAGCCCGTGCTGTCCCGGCTGTCGATGGACTCGGTGAAAAATTTGAGCCCCGCGCCCAGGGACATGGCCTCCGAAACATGGACGCCGTAAGCGCCCGTGAAAGAGAAATCCGCCGCGGAAAAGATCCCGCGTCCGGGCGAGTCGGGCGTGTCCCCCGCCTCGGAACGAAGCAGAATCCCGTGGTTCAAATACACCAGGGAGCATCCCGCCGTTCCGCTGGCAAAGGGGAAGGCCGCCCCCAGATGATCGAAAAAAACGTCCTCGAGCCAGAAGACGTGCATGGCCGTCAATTCCGGCGAGGTGAGCGCGGCCAAGCCCGCCGGATTCCAGAACACGGCGCTGGCGTCGTCGGCCACGGCCACAAAGGCCTCGCCCATGGCCACGGCCCTGGGGCCCACGCCGATTTTCAAGAAGGTCGCCGCCGTGGTGCCGGTGCTGGAAAGCGCCATGGCGGAAACAGGCAGGCACCCCAGGAACAGGGCCGCCCAGGCTGTCCGGCGCATCATTTCCTCCCCTGAAATGTAGAACCTCATTTTTATCTTAACACCCGCTTCAGCGCGAGTCAACCACGGCTCAGCCCTTGGCCCCCGGAGGCCGCCTACGGGGATTCCGCGGGCAGCGCGCCGTGCAGTTTGTCCAAGGCCGAACCCGGCAGAATCACCTCATAGACATGGGTGGGCAGGTCGATGCCCTTCAAAAAAACGGGTTCATCCACATAGCGCAGGAGGATGCGCCGCTTGAGATCCGGATCGGCGAAATAAATCAATTTTTCCCGCTCAAAAGGCTTTTCCCTGACGGTGAGCGGCAGCACCTCCGCCTCCTGCCGGAGCACCTCCTCCACCAAGTCCTCGGTCACCACAATGCCGCGGTTGTACAGCTTTTGCTCCCAGGCGTGCACCGCGAAGGGAAAGGGATGCGGCAGCTTTTCCTCGATATAGTTTTTCACGGCGTCGGAGGAGCCGGAAAGCCGGGCGGCCTGGGTCAAGGCCGGGGAGATGACGATGGGCGTCTTGGCCTTGCCTTCTTCCCCGACCATGGCGAAAAAAAGTTCGCCGCTGGTAATGGCCACGCCCGCGTCCACCCGCGGCATGGAATAGATCTCGGCCACACGCGCCAGCACGCGGGTCAGGGTTTCCTGGCTCAGCACATTCTCCTTCTGGGCGCCCAGGCGGATCAGGAGGTCCTTGACCTCGGGCGCCAGCAACCGGGCATCCAAGGCCATAAAGCCCTTCCGGAGCACGGCCGGCCGCTTTAAGTCCAGACGGGTTTCTTTGGCCCGCATATAAATCTCCCGGGCCCGCCGCCGGCGCTCCTCGCTGGAAAGCGCCCGCAGGCGGGAAAACTGGGCGCTGAGGCGATAGGCACCGCGAATGGCGTCGCGTGCGCCCAGGAAATAGGCCGCATAGCCGTCTCCAGCGAAATAGATGCGCTGGCCGCCGCTGGCCTCGGCGCAGCTGTCGACGGCCGTCAGGTAAGGGGCCAGGTAGGAGGCCGTGTCCTTGGTCAATTTCATGGTGGTTTCCGTGGAGTTTCGCAGGTCGGCGAACAGGAACATGGTCAAACCGCGGCGCTGTTGCGAAAGCGGATAGATTTCCCCCGTGCTGCGGCATAAAAACAGATTCCCCTCGGCAAAGGCGTTGAGCACTTCATCGTGACAACGCGGCCAATTGTCCACGAGAATCAGGGTATGGCGGTTCGCGTCGGCGGTGTCCTGGTGGACCATTTCATAGATCCGCCACAGTTTCAGGCCCTGCCAGGAAGCTGCACGATTGGTGTCGCGGCCGTAGTGCGACCGCAGCAGGCGGAAATCCTCCACCTGCGACAGGAATTGCGCCAGCCGGTTTAAGCCCGCCGTGACTTCCTGGGCCAGTTCCTTTCCGGACAGCCGCCCCCACCAGCGCCGCCGGGCGCGGCGCACGAGGAACATCCCGTCCTCCAGGGTGTCCCGGATCTTGTCCGCCCAGGACCCGTGCCGCGCCTTGAGGTGGCGCAGCAGGCGGCGCCGTTGCGCGCCCTTGGTCAGCAATTCTCCCATTTGCCGCTCGTTGGCGACGAAACCGAGCACCTCCCCGTCCGGCTCCTTGGCGGCCAGCTCCCGCAAAACCCGGCGCAGGGACACCAGGGTGTTTTCATAAATCAGTTGCGTGCGCAGATCGCTGCGGCGCCGGAACTCGCGCACCAAGCGGCGGAAATCCGGGCGGGATTGCAGCACGGCCTGCAGGGCGGCGGGTTCCGCCAGCGCGCGGCGCAGGTTCGCGGCCTGCAGACGCCGGCTTTTTTCCAAGACGGATTTTACCAGGGTGGTCAGCTGGTGCGTGAACTGCGCCGACAGATGAAAGGGGTTGGGCCCGTGCTGAATTTCCTCCACCAAGCCGAGGTCGGCCGCGTCCGCGAATCCCAGGATCAGCGGATTGAGCAGGCGGCGGCAGCCCGGGTCCGTTTCCGGCCGCCGGAGCTTGGCCTGCTGCATTTGCAGCAGGGCGGCCTCGTTTTCCACCCGTTGCAGTTGCAGGGCCAGGCAGCGCCCCAGGGTCAGGCGGGCGGCCGTGGCCAGGTTTCCCAGTTGCTCCATGGTTTTTTCAAAATATTCCGCGATGATTTCCGTGCTAAGCGTAACCGCGGCCAAAGAAACGAAATAGTCCAGGCGGACGATGCCGGTCTCGAGTTCCTGTTGGATGGCGTTGACTCGCAGGCGGCGGTAGGCGGAGGCCACGGCGTGCAGCTCGTGCTGGGTCCATTCCTGAAAGGCATTGGCGGACAAGCGGGGGGTTTCCCGCCACTGGTCGAAATAAATGTCGGCCAGCTCGGCGTCCGCAATGACGCGGACCGGCTCGCGGGACACCGGCTCCTGGAGGATTTCCGTGAAACGCCGGACGGCGAAATACACCACTTCTTCAAACCCCCGGGTTTCGCCCTCGGCGAGCGGAAACGCCGCCTGGTGAAACTGGACGTCGCCGCCGTAGTTGACTTGCGATTCCTTGTGCTCGAAGACAAAAACATCCGCCCGTTCGGGGAGGCTTTGCCGAACTCCCATGCGAACCTCGCTGGCGCGCAGTTTCGGAATCCGTCCGCCGGCGGCACCGGGCCGGCGGGATGCCGGTCTAGCGGGTCTCCTGGCTTAAGCGGCGGAGGTTGGCCCGGGCTTTTTCGTTTTCCGGGTCGAGCTCCAGGGTTTCCTGCCAGGCGGCCAGGGCTTCGTCCAGCTCCCCGCGCTGGTAGGCCGCCAATCCGTCCTCGTAGCGGGCCTGTGCGCGCCGCCGGTTCTGGGCCGTGACCTCGGCCTGCTGCCGGCGCGCCCGTTCCACCAGCTGCCGCAGTTCCGGGTTTCCCGGATCCGCCGCCGCGGCTTTTTCCCAGGCGCGCTGCGCGCCGGCATAGTCTCCCTGGCGGTAACAGGTCTCGCCGGACTGCACGAACTGGCGCGTCTCGGATTTGGCTTTTTCCTCCCGGCCCCGGGACTGCAGGGCGGCGCGGGCCTGCGCCGCGCCCCGCACGGCTTCCGGCTCTTGCGGGAAGGCCGTCAAAACGCGCGCATACGCCGCCTGCGCGGCGGGAATCCTTCCCTGCCGCAAATCCTGCGCTGCCTGCTTGAGGATTTTCCGCGCCAGGTCCTCCGCCTTCGGCTGCGTGCGCCGTTGGCCTTCCGCGGCAGCGGCCGGAGGGGGCGTCAGCGCCCCGGCCCGGGTCCAGAGGCCGTAGGCGGCAAACCAATCCCCCGCCGTTTCCGCCTGCCGGGCCTGCTCCGCGAGCCGGCTTCCCTGTTCGCGCGCGCGCACCTGTTCCAGCTCGTGCCGTGTCCGCTCCAGGTATTGTTTCACTTGGGGTTGTCCCGGGTTGAGTTTGGCCGCTTCCGCCAGTTTCACCTCGGCCTGCGCCCAAGCCTGCAAGCGGTAGGCGCGCAGGCCCTCCTGGTAGAGTTCCCGCGTCATGTGATCAAAGGGCCGGTCGGCATCCTCTTGATAGACCTCTTCCGCGAGGCGCGCCAGACCTGCGCGGGCCAGGTCCTGGCCGGGGTCCAGGGCCAGAGCGGTGCGCCAAGCCTCCTCGGCTTCACGCAACTCGTTGCGGCGGTAGTGGGCCTCGGCCTGCTTGAGCATTTGCGCCAGGCGCGGATCCAGACCGGGCGGCAGATCCAGGCCGCCGGCCGGCCCGCCGCCGGCCGGGATGGCCGGCGGGACGACCCGCCCGTTTTCCAAATCCGTCACGCGCCGGGCGAGGGCCGTCCGCCCGGGGTCCAGTTCCAGAGCCAGGCGCCAGGCCGCCAAAGCTTCGCGGCGGCGGTCCTGCCGCAGATATTCGTCACCCAAGGCCTGTTGCTTGTCGGCCATCCGCTCGGCCGCGGTGTTCCGGGCCCGGGGCGGCGCGGCCGCGTCCGGTACCCGCTCGTGGCAGCCGCCTGCGCCGGCGGCACACAGGCCGACGAAAAGGATGAGCAGCCATTCCGGCCGGGAGTTTTTCGGCCCGGACCGGCCCCGCACGCACACAGCAGGCACGAAATATTTCCTTTCCGGCGCAATTCCGCCCGGCACGCACCCGGCTCCTACCAGGAGCGGGGTGCGTCCGTGACCAGTTGATCCCCCGGCAGGCAACGGGTCCGCGCACAGGTTCCAGCCGGCAATTCCAGCACGCCGGCGGCCTGGAAAAACCAGGGCCCGATGCGCCCGGGGACGAGCGTGCGCACGGCCAGAACGCGGCCCTCCCGGTTAATATACACCGCATCGAGGGAAAAACGCAAACCCAGCGTGTGCACGCACCGGCAGGGAGACAAGTACACGCCGCCGGTCTCCTGCGCCCGCAGGCGCCAGCCCAGCCAACGCGCGGCAAAGGTCCGTGCCTCCAAGACCCGCTCCGCCAAGAGCAGCTTCCGTGTTTGGTTGATCACTCGCATGGCCATTTTGATTTTATCAGACTCTCCCGGAAAAATCCATGCGCCGGTCCAAGGATCCCGGACTCTCCCCCGGACGCCCGGCCTCATTTCCAGGTTCGCCAGCGCACCGGCTCGCGGGGACGCAACCTCACTTCCACGGCCCCCCGCGCGCGCGTATCCAGGATCTGGCCGCAGAAACGGCGCAGGCGCTTCAGAGTCTCCCCGGCCGGGAAGCCGAAGGGATTGCGGCTGCCCGGGCTGACCACGGCCACTTGCGGGAGGCTTTTCAGCAGAAGTTCCACGCCGGTGGAATGCCGGGAGCCGTGGTGCCCGACTTTTAAAACGCGGCAGCACTTGGGCAACAGCCACTGCGCCTCGCTGTCGGCCCCTGCGTCCCCGGTGAACAGCACCCCGCCGCCCCGGGTTTCCGCCAGCACGACCAAACTGCCCCGGTTCCCGGACGGCAGGCGTCCGGGCGGGGGCCACACGGCCGTCAGTCGTATCCCCTCCGGCAGGGCGAATTTTTGTCCCCGGCGCAACTCGTGGCGCTTCATCCCGGATCCGGACAACCGCCGCGCCAACCGGATGTGCTGGTTTTCCGGAAACCCGGCCTGCAGCAGGCAACCGGGCCGGAAATACCGGCTGCAGGCCTCCACGCCGCCCGCGTGATCATCATCCCAATGCGAAATCAGCAGGGCCGTCAGACGGTTGATTCCCCGGGAGGCCAGGAAGGGTTTGACCCGCATGAGGAATTCACCTTCGGACCCCGTATCGATCAGGATCCGCGCTCTTCCCTGCTCCAGCAGCGCCGCCTCTCCCAGGCGCAGGGATAGAAAGGTCAGGCGCACTTCGTTTGCTTTGACCGGCGGCGGCTGGAAGAGCGGATACACCGCCAGCAGCAGAAGCAGGCTGAAGCCTCCGGCCAGGCGCCAGGGCCGCAGCAGCAGCGCCAGGGCCGCAGCCCAGGCGGCCGGGATCCACCACGCCGGCGGCGGCCATAGGAAAATTCGGCTCCACGGCCAGGACTCGGCGTACGTTGCCAAGAACGATAACCCGGCCGCGGCACCGCTCGCCATTGTCCCGGCCAGGGCCCCCAGCCCGGGCACGCCGCGGTCCAGGATCACCGTCGCCAAACCTCCGCCGATCATGGCCGTCACCAGCGGCGTGGCCGCCAAATTGGCAATGAATCCTGCAGGCGACAACGCGGAAAAATAATACAGGGAGAGCGGCGCCGTTCCCAGCCAGGCCGCCGTGGTCATTCTCAGCGGAGCCAGCAACCACGCGCGCCATCGTCCCTTCCGCGCGCCCGGGAGCGCGGGCGCGGGCAGTGTGAGCAGGATCGCGGCCGTGGCCACGAAAGAAAATTGGGCTCCTGCGTCGCGGCATAAAAGCGGTTGCCAGGCCAGCAACAGCAGGGCGGCCAGGGCCAGTCCGCTTAATGGATCGGTTCTGCGTCCTGACCCGGCGGCGCCCAGGACGCAGCCCAGCATGACGACCGCGCGCATGGCCGGCGGCCTGGCCCCGGCGGCCAGCGCGAAGAGGAGCGCGCCCACGAACGCCGGTCCGGCGACGATCCGCCCGGGAATTCCTGCCAAGCGGCCCAGGCCCCACAACAGGGAGAAAACCAGGCCCACATGCATGCCGGAAACGGCCAGAACGTGGGCCAGGCCCGCGGCGGACATGGCCTCCCGCTGCCGCAGCGAAAGCCGCGCGCGGTCTCCCGCCAACACGGACAACAGCCAGCCTTGTTCGCGGGGGAGGACGCGCCGGCGGATGGCCTCCACGCAGCGGCGGTGCAGGCCGCCCGCCAGAGGTCCCCATCCGAAGCGCGCGGCCCGCAGGCGCCAGGCATCGCCGCGCTCCAGGCCCTGCAGCACGGCGCGAATCCCGCGCAGGCGTAAATATTCCCGGTAATCGAACTCGGCGGGGTTGTCCGGCCCGGGAATCTCCGCCAATTTTCCCCTGACGCTCACCCGGTCTCCCGGGTTCCAGGCCGGCAGCGGCGCTGGCAGCCGGAATAGAACCCGACCGGAGACCGCATGGGACCGCCCGGCCCACTGGGCCTGCGTGCACTGCAACACGCCCTGCCAGCCGCGGCCCAGGGCGCTCTCCGCCGGCAGGGCAGCCAGTATCCCCGTCAGCAGGATATCCTCGCGGGGCGCCCAGGCCGAGACATCATCCGGCCGCGGCCGCCCGGCTTGCAGGCTCAAGGCGGCGTAAACGAAAAATATCCCGGCCGCTAAAACGGCCGCTGCGCTCGGTGTGGCCCGCCTGGCCGCAGCCCACAGCGCCGACAGAAGGCCGGCCCCCAAAAGCAGCGGTTCCCAGCCGAACGCCAGCCGGCTTCCGCTCCAGGCGCCGAGGCAGGCCGCCAGGGCCATGACCCGCAGCGGCCGCTGGAAAAACTCCGGAACATCCATATGGGTTTAGAAGGCGGGGGAGAAAAAAAGTTGCGGTGTGCTGAGGGTGGGACGGACAGGGCGAATGCAACCGGCCCGGTGGAAAGAGCGGTCAGCGGCTGGTTTCGCCGGGCAGAAGACTGACGAAAGCCACGCGGTCCCCCCGCGGCTGGGCGACGACCAAGGATCCGTCCGCGAGAGCGTGCACGGCCCCGGGATAGAATCCGGCGCGAATCGAGCCGATCACACGTCCCTGGGCGATATCAACCGCCACCAAACGGTAGGATTGCTCGCAGGAAACCCACAGCGTATTCCCGTGCACGGCGAGACGGTTGGGTTTGCGCCTGACCCGCAGGCGGATGCGTTCCTCGAACTTCCCGGTGTCCAGCAGGGAAACATCGCCGGACCCGTAGTTGGACACGCAGGCCGTGTTTCCCGCCAGGAGAATGTCCTGCGGATAGATCCCCACGGTCACGCGTTTCACGATTTCCTGGCGTTCGGCGTTCACCACGGCCACGGCGTTCTCGCCCTTCAAGGTGACGAAAGCCAGGTTGCCGTCCCGGGAGAAGGCGATGCCTTGGGGATAGCGTCCCAGGTGAATGCGGGCCTTATGCTGCAAACCCGGCAGCGTCAACACCCGCACGGCCGAGACCCCGTCGCAAACCCATAGTTCCCGCATCCCGGGCCGCACGGCGCCGCCGGCGGGCGAGAACCCTCCGGTGCCGAAAGCGCGCAGCACGCGCAGCGGCGTGCCGCCCAAGGTCGTGATGGCCTTGATGCTCAAGTGAAACACATAGGCGCAGCCCGCCGCCGGATCCGGCACGACGGGACCCGGACCCTGGTTCAGTTTGAGAATTTGCGCCACGGTCCGTTGCCGGGAATCCAGGACGTAAACGGCCCCGGCGTTCTCGCAGCTGACCAGCACGCTGCCGGGCGCCGGGCCGGCCTGAATATCCTGGGGCGAATCGCCGACCGCCAGCGTCGCGATGTCCACCGGCAGGGTCGGCCCGGTGTCCGCGGCGCAACCCGCGAGGAGCAGGCCCAGGAACGCCGCCAGCGGCCCGAGGAGGCCGGCGCGCGGGCGCTTAGGCGTGGGCAAAGGAGGCAACCGCTTCATCCACGGTTTTGAAGGAGGAAATGAGGTTCGAAAAAGCCAGGAGGTTGAAAACATTTTTGACCTCCGTGGACAGGGCGGCCAGCTTGATGTCGCCGCCCTGTTCGCGCGTCTTCTGCAGGAGGCTGATGAACAACCCCCAGCCGGCCGAGGAGACGTAACTGACCCCCTCCATGTTCAGCACCAGTTTATAGCGCTGGTCCCGCAGCTGGGAGGAGAGGTGGTCGTCCAGGATCAGCGTGGTGCCCGTGTCCACCACGCCGTGGATGTCAACAATGGTCACCTGGTTATCCTTGTCCTGATGACTTTCAACCTGAATGGATCCATCCCGCCGTATGCTCATGGACCTGCTCCTCCTTCAGAACTTTCAGGGGAACCACAAGTTCCCCTGACGCGGACGCCGATGCGTCCTGCTTTCCTTCCTACTTCGGTCGGGGGCTTCACCGCCCCCGAACCCTAAGCCTCATCCTCTGGATGAGGCGTGGTTTCGGTTTATTCCACCTTGATCACGGCCATGGCAATATCGTCGCTTTGCGGCGTGTCCCCGCAAAAGCGAATGAGATCCGTGTCCAGGCCGTTCACCACAACCTGCGCGTCGGGGGCTCCGACGTGACGGCGCAGGGATTCTTCGAGCCGGGTCTCTCCGAATTCCTCCCAGCCGGCGTTCATGGCCTCGGTGACTCCGTCCGTGTACAGGACGACCACGTCGTGTCCGCCCAAGGGCAGGCTTTTCTCTGTTACCAGTTTATCGAAAATATCGCCCTTGTCCAGTCCTAAAGGCATGCAGGGCGTGTCCAGCGCCAGGGGCCGCAACTTTCGTCCGGACGCCTGCCAGTGCATCGCGGGATTGTGGCCGGCCGAGGTGTAGGTCAGGGATCCGCGGGAAATGTCCAAGACGGCGTAAAACAGGGTAATGAAGAGTCCGCTCTGCAGGTCTCCGTGCAGGAGCCGGTTGAGTTCTCGCACCACCGAGGCGGGCGAGGCGTACTTGCCGGCTATGCTGCGCAGCATGCTGCGGGCCACGCTCATGAGCATGGCGGCGGGCACGCCCTTGCCGCATACATCCGCCACCGCGATCGCCAGCCGGTGCTTGTCCACCCATACGAAATCATAATAATCCCCTCCGACTTCCTTGGCGGCGCGGTACAAGGCCGCGAAGGAGAATCCCGGAATCTGGGGCGTGGTCTTGGGCAGGAGCATCTGCTGGATCTGGTGGGCCAGCTGCAGTTCCTTTTTGATTTTCTCCTGCTCGATGGCCCGGGTGGTGGCCAGTTTCAGCTCCTGCGTCATCTGGTTGAAGGTGCCGGCCAGCTGCCCGAGCTCGTTGTGCCGCCGGATGGGAATCTGATAGTCCAGGTTGCCGCCGCCGATCTCCTGCGCGCCTTTGGCCAGCGCAGAAATGGGCCGGAGCATCAGGGTCATCAGGACGATGGACCCCGCCACGCCGACCAGCACGAAGGCGAAGGCCAGGCCTAAGACCTTGCGCCAGGCGGTGGCGACCGCGGTATCGATCGTGGACTGGGAGACGCCGATGTGAACCTCGCCGATTTTCGTCCTGTCTTGCACGATCAGGGGGATGCCGATGTCGATGACCTTGCCGGCCTCGGGATGGATCCACGTTTGCGCGCGGGGTTCGGGACGGTACAGTGGCACCTGGCCCTTGGGCCGCAGGTAGGGCCGGCCGATCAGCTCCGAACGGTCGGCGGCCACGACGCGGCCTTTGCGGTCTAAGATGAGCGCGTAGGCCATGTCCGGATTTTTCATGACGTCGGCCACCAGCGTGGCCAGGGAAAGCTTGTCGTCCGTTAAGAAGGGATCCACG
>Ga0315535_1000656_pt1 | contig 24240 bp, 15 predicted proteins | sample SalMarSW160220MG_2_FD_203092 | JGI IMG/M metagenome (GOLD analysis project Ga0315535, IMG submission 203092) | Salt marsh sediment microbial communities from the Plum Island Ecosystem LTER, Massachusetts, United States - Salt Marsh Sediment SW1602-20 ... | reverse complement strand
CTGATTCTGCTTGCCGCACCGAAAGAGCGACGAATCGGGCTTCCCAACTCGCACTATCTTATTCACCAGCCCCTCAGCGGCATGCGCGGAGTCGCGACCGAGATCGAAATCCACGCTCGGGAGCTCGACAAGCTGCGCAATAAGATCAACAAGCTGATCTCGGACGAAACGGGAACCCCGCTCGAACAGGTAGAGAAGGATACCGACCGGGACTTCTGGATGAATGCCGATGAGGCGATAAAATACGGTCTGATTGCCAAGATCGTGACGGGACGCTCTGAGCTGGATTCATAGGGCGAAACGGATGGAAAAGGAAGAAGTTCAATCCCATTTAGCCTCGACCTTTGCCGGGCTCTCGGAGGGCGATCTTCCGGCGAAGGTTGGGCTGAAGAAAGGGAAGGTTCGGGATATCCTTGACCTGGGCGACAGGCTACTTATTGTCACAAGTGACAGGATTTCCGCATTCGACCGGGTGCTCACCACGATTCCCTGCAAGGGCGAGGTGCTGAATCGTCTGTCGGTCTATTGGTTCAACGAAACGAGGGACATCCTCAAGAATCACCTCATCGAGCAGTCTACCCCGCGTTCCATGCTCGTCAAGAAGGGTAATGTCGTTCCGATCGAGGTCGTCGTTCGCGGCTATCTGACCGGTTCTGCATGGCGGGATTACAGTGCCGGCAAGGCGGTCTCGGGGATCGAGTTGCCGGCCGGCATGAAGATGAACCAACGTTTCGAGAAACCGCTCCTGACCCCTTCGACGAAGGAGGAGCAGGGTGCGCACGACCGGCCGATTTCGACGAAGGAGATCGCCGAGTCGGGAGTCGTCGACCCGGCGCTCTGGAGCCAGATCGAGCGTGCCGCGGCCGATCTCTTTCGTCGTGGAAGCGAGTTGCTGGAAACCCGGGGGCTCATTTTGGTCGACACGAAGTACGAGTTCGCTATCGCTGACGACGCGCTGATGCTTGTCGACGAGGTGCACACCCCCGATTCGAGCCGATTCTGGTTCAAGGACACCTACCAGGAGCTCTTCGACACCGGCCGGGATCAGAGGAAGATCGACAAGGAATATCTGCGAGGATGGCTGATGGACCGGGGCTTCATGGGCGATGGAGAACCTCCCGAAATCCCGGACGAGGTAAGGGTCGAGGTCGCACGGCGATACATCCAGGCGTTTGAGCTCATCACCGGCGCGGAGTTCGAGGCGACATCGGCGGACGCTGAAGCGGAACGCAAAGGAATCATGTCTCTCCTCTAAGAGGGACATGCCGATTCTCAAGCTTACCAAATCGATAACCCTCCTCCTCGTCTCGGCAACGTTGGCCTCCTGTGCGGGCTGCTCGCTCGATTTCCTTTCCGGCCGAGGGAGGGAGGTGACGCTTCTTGCCTACAACGTCGAAAATCTCTTCGACGACGTTCACAACGGTACCGAATACCGCGAGTACGACCCGGCCGCCGGAGAGTGGACCACCGAGCTCTTTCACATCAAGATGCAACACCTTGCCGAGGTTCTCCGAAGCGGCGTGCAGGGCGGCGCAGACGTCGTCTGTCTCGAGGAGATCGAGAATGTGAACGTACTCGAGACTCTGAACGAAACCTATCTGAAGGGGATGGGGTATCGTCCGCTCGCCGCCGAATCGGGACGCACCTCTATTACGGTGGGCCTCCTGTCGCGTCTTCCCGTCACAGCGCTGCGGATGCACCGTCTCGTCTCATCCGAGAGCGACACTCTGCGCGACGTTATGGAGGTGCATCTCGATTGTCGGGGCCGTCCGCTCGTCTTGTTCGTGAACCACTGGAAATCGAAGCTCGGAAGCGCCCAGGACACGGAACCGGATCGCCGGGCGGCCGCCGCGCTCGTCGTTCGTCGTGCGCAGTCGCTCGCGGTCGAAGATCCGGAAGCTCCCGTCGTAGTAGCCGGTGATCTCAACGAGTGCTGGGACGAATACATGCGGATCGGATGCGCCTACGTTACCGCGTTGCTGCCTGACACCGAAGAAGCGGCGGCGACCACGGGCCGGCGCAGCGTTTTCATCACCTCCGAGCCGGCGGCCGCCCGGATTGACCCCGATAGGGTCGTTCTGTTCTCGCCATGGTCGGAGCGCGGGCAAGACGGCAGCTACTGCTACGACGGGGAATGGGAGACAATCGACCACACGCTTGTCGGACCCCGGCTGTTTGACGGCGCGGGTCTCGAATACCGTTCCTTCGACGTTGTTCGTCCGGGTTTCCTGCTCACCTCTGAGGGTTACCCCTTTAGATGGAACAGCGACCGGGCTACCGGCTACTCAGACCACTTGCCGATCCTGCTTACTCTCTCGATTGTTTCGTAGCGTCGTTATTCTGAAGCCGGTCAACGACTGATTCTACCTTGGCCAGGCGGGTGTAGGATTCGTCGAAGGCTTTCTGCAGGTTCTTGAGATGAGTACCGGCGAGTGAATAGCTTTTCACGAACTGAACGAGATCGCCGCGAAGCTGTTGAATCGAGCGTAGGAGCTCGCGCTGCTCTTCGGGAAACGCGAAGCCGCGCAGCCCGTAGGCAACCGTCTGAATATAGAGGAAAAGCGTCGAGGGGCTCACCGGTACCACCCCGCGCTTGAGCGCCTCTTCAGTAAGCGTACCGTCCGAATCGGCAAATACCTGGTAGTAGACGCGCTCGGAAGGGATATACATCAGCGCAAACTGCATCGTTCCCTCTTCGGGTTGGATGTATTTGCCGGAAATATCCTCCACGTGTCTGAGAAAGCTCTGGCGGACCTCTCCGGGCAGCTCTGATCCTGAGGAAGCACCGTTCATCGAGCGACGAATACTCTCTAACGGGAACTTGGCGTCGATGGGGATGATATAGGGGCGAATCCTAACGATTGCATCGACGCGCGCTCCATTCTTGAACGAGTACTGTGTTTCGTATGCACTGCGAGGGAGCCAGCTCTTCAAGAGCTCTTCGAGCAACAACTCACCGATTCCTCCCCGTGCGTGCGGGATGAGGAAGATGCGCGAAAGGTCTTCGACTCCTTTGCTAAGCTGCTCGATCTGCTCGAGTCGGCGACTGATGCTTTCGAACACCGATGCCTCAGAGAACCCACCCAACCGCCGGCGGCCGAGGAGGGCAACAAGCAGCGCGACGATGAGTATGACAATGAGTGCGAACGCAACTATCAGCAGGAGCTCCAATCCCATGGTTCGCCTATTCTCGGTCAATTTCTTGACAGCGACAATAGGTCGGCCTATTGTTCTGCAGACGGTGTGATGTATGGATGGTGATCGAATCCTTCTCGTCGACGATGATCCGCTCGTGCTCGACGGTGTGTCACGGCAGCTCGAGGCGCATGGCTTCGCGGTCACTCAGGCGGCGTCCGGCAAGCGTGCGCTCGAGCGTCTCGCGGTCGAGCATTTCGACCTCGTTCTCACCGACCTGGTCATGGACGAGCCAAACGGCCTCGATCTCCTCGAGCACGCCAAACGTCGCATCCCCGATACGTCCGTCATAATTCTAACCGGGTACGGCGACGTTCACGCAGCGATCGACGCGCTGCGGCTCGGGGCGGACGACTACCTGCTCAAACCGAGCGATCCGGAAGAGCTGCTCTTTCGAATTCGAAACAGCATCGAGCGCCGTCGGCTCCAGCAGTCCAATGATGAGCTTGGGCGCAGGGTGGCCGAGCGAACGATCGAGCTCGAGCGTGAGAACGCGATGCACAAGGCGGCGAGAGAGGCGCTGAGTCGTTCGTTGGAGGAAAAGGAGGTACTGCTTCGAGAGATTCAGCATCGAGTGAAGAACAACCTCGCAACAATATCTGGACTGATCAATCTTCAGGGAACCTCAAGGCAAGCGCAGAGCACCGCCAGGCTAATCAGCAGTCTGAAGCAGAGAGTGCGGGCGATACATCTGATCTATGAGAAAGTCTATGCAAATCAGGATCTCACATTCATCGACTACCGCGACTACGTCGAGTCGCTGTCGAAGGCCATCTATCAGCTCGTCCCCGTCGCGAATAAACATGTAGAGGTCGACGTCGATGTTGAAGATCTCCGGCTCGACATCGATACATCGATTCCTCTCGGACTGATCACAACGGAGTTGCTCTCCAATTCTTTGACGCACGCCTTCCCCGACGGGCGCGCAGGGGCAGTGAGGATTTGTCTGAGGAAGACTGAAAGTGAAATCACATTGACCGTGAGTGATGACGGGATTGGAATCTCGGACTCGGTCACACTCGATACGGAAGACACGCTCGGGCTGCGGTTGGTGCGGCTTCTGGCAGATCAGATGGGCGGCACGGCGGCGCTCAGGCGTGGAAATGGCTCGGAGGTGACAGTCAGAATCCCGCTTGGATCTGAGAGCCAAGGGTCGTGATCTGCTCCGGTGCTAATCGTGTTTCGAGTTTGCCGAGCTTTCGATGTAGAGATCGACATCTTCCTGCAGACCGTCGGTAGCCCTGAGATTCTCCAGGAAGAAGAGATTCTCGATCTCGAGCGCTATATTGACGTTCTGGATGTTGCACCGGACCGGGCAGGTGTCGCGTTCGCACTTCTTCGAACACTTCAGCTCGACCGGTGCGAAGTTCAGGATTCCGCTTATTCCTGCATCGATCATTTTGTCGAGAACCTGCGTCGCAGCGGTGTCCGGCACTGCTATGATTCCGACCGTTATCTTGTGTTTGCGAGCGATTTCCTCGAGCTGGTCAATGTGGTAGATCGGCGTCTCGGCGGTCGTTTTTACCCGAGAGGGATCGATGTCGAAGCCGGCCACGATGTGGATTCCGTCACGAGAGAACTCTTTATACTCGAGAAGCGCACTGCCGATTCTTCCGCATCCGACGAGGACTACCTCCTTCGCCGTCGATTGACCGAGGATCTCATCGAGAGACTGAATGACTGAATCGATATTGTAGCCGCCTCGCTTGTTGCCCGTCAGGTTGATCATCGAGAAGTCCTTGCGGACGAGTGCGGGGGTTACTCCGATGGCGTCGCCGAGATTGTTTGAGAAGACCCTTTCCAACCCCAGGTTCTTGAGCTTATAAAGCAGCCTGCGGTACTTTGCAAGACGCAATACCAGTTCTTTGTTCATATCCATCCTCTTGTGCATTTTTGTAATAATTCGAGCATAAACTTATTTTATTATACGCTTGAACACAATAGGAATCAACAGTTTTTTCCTAATCACAATAAAAGCGTGTTAAAGTGAATTATTTGTCGAAAAGCGAGATACAGTTGGCCCAACGGTGGTGGAAATAGTGACGAAGCGACCGTACACGTCGGCGACGCGCCTATACGGTTTCAGGACGACCTGTTGCCTCTCGAATCACTTCGTGGTAGCTCTCGATGTCGCCGTCATTCATACAGGTATCGATGATCTTTCGACCGATTGGGTGAAGTTCATCGCTCAGAAACTTCTGGAGCTCCTGCTTGAAGAACTCGATGAGAATTTGGGCGCCCTTGTCATAGCCCACCTCTCCGACTTCCTGCTGCTCGTTGACTCGAATGAACCCACGAGAGATGTATTTACCGTCCATCTTGATGTCCCGCGGGGTGTAGCCGAGGAGAGCGCACCGAGCGGGTATGAGCTGATCGGATTTGAAATGTGCACTACCGCGGCGGGCGAGATACTCTCGCGCAATCCACTGCGGCATGAAACCGACCTTGTACGCTCCGATGTGTTGGTTCGGAATAAGCTCGTAGCGGGTGTCGGGGGTGTTCAAGATCTGCTCGAGTAGGAGGTTCGCCTGCGTCACAGCCTTGCCGGTGGCGAATGGCCAGTACGAACCAACCCCTTCGCTAACCAGCTTGTCGCTGCCAATGATGCTCGGGTTCGCGTATCCCCGCGGCGCCACGAGTCTCCAAAGCCAGGCAAGAGCGCGCGGAAGGATGTGGAAGATTCCGATGATTCCGTAGTTGGGATCCTCCTTCGTCGAAGGAGGTGTCCTCACACCGAAACTTCTCACATCGACCTCGATGGGGTCGTTGATCGTATCCGGCACGAAACGCCGCGGCATGACCACACGAGGATTCGGACAGGGTTTGCCTGGAGCGTCGAGAACATGTTCCCAGATCAGACAGGTCGACCCCTCACGGGCGTCGAGGTTGAGAAAGACCAGTGGCTCCGGAGGATGGATGGTGAGGTTCTCGAGCGATGGCTCGGTTCCGTAGTGAATCATGTGGTCGACGCGCAGGAACCAGCCGGCCTCCGCGTCGGTAATGACGAGCTTTGAGTTTCCCTGCTGGAGCTTGGAGTGACAAAGAGCCATATCGTCGGTAACCGGGTGGAGCTCTGAGGTATCCGAAAGGTCCATCTTGACGATTTCCCCGGTAACGAGATTCTCCCCGAGGAGAATCTTGCCGTCCGGCAGGCGGTGCAGCTGCTGAATCATCTCGCTCTTGCCTCCGCCGCTTGCCCCCTCATGCATGATTACGAACTCGTTTTCATAGGGTGTTATCACCTTGACCGACGAGCTGTGCAGGGTGACCCACCCCTCTGACTCGCCGATGTTGAGCAGGAAGCTGTAGACTCCCTTCTTCGCACTCGGACCCGGGTAGAGGTTATAGGAGTAGATTTCGTGCACCTCCGGGAGACGGTTATGCACCACGACCTGCTTGCCGGCAAAGTGAGTGTGGCGAAACGGGGGAGCCACGTAGATAATCGCCTTCGGAGTGAAATCCTGAGGAATCTCATCCTCAGGAATGAATCCCTGGAGATCGGCCAGAGCCGTCACGAAGAACCCGGCATTGGCCGGCGAGACGAGCAAGGAGGGATACCCCAAATCGTGCCGCCCACCAGCCATGAACGGAAGCACGATCAAGTCGTGCTGACTGGCGAGCCAGGAAAGGGTCTCGTCTCTGAGCGGTCCGAAGTCCTCGCCGTAACGATCTCGGTATCGGATCTTGTCTGTGTCGCCTTCGTCAGCGACCACCATGCACTCAGGGTCGCGGCGTCGCATGTAGACGTCGGGGTAGTTGACCGAAACCCCGTTCTTGCATCGCACGAGCTGTGCTTCGACGACATTCCCGTTGCCCGGAACCTCATATGAGACTTCCGCGTTTCCGGTATTCGTGCCAAAGAAAACCAGATCGAGCAACTCCTGTCTTGAGTTTGGGATGATGATGTTGGGTCCCTCGAAGATCGAAGCGATACTTCCAGGGACACGTATCCTGGAAATTGCCGGTGTCGTGATCAATTGATACTCCTGCCTTTATGCTATGCCGCCCATTATATGCCGCGAGATATGCAAGAGCAAGGGGGGCGGATGCATAAATATGCATTCCAACTATCTGCGGCATATGACGTACTAATCTAGAATGAGAAAAAACTTGATAGTTTTAATGAGCTTCTCTACAATTGAATCGGGTGATGCGTCTGCAGCGTGTTAATTCACGGCAGAGCACTGCAATGAGCTCGAGGAACAATCACAACTGGAATGCAGTCGACGGACGGGAACGCTTCACCGTTACCGGAAGTGATGTCGCATCTGCGCTTCCGGTGTGACCGACCTCAGGAGAGAGCTGGGTGTTTACCGGGAGAGACTCGGAGCTGAAACTGCTCGAGAAGCTGCGCGATGAGGCCGTGGGAGGTCTCCGGGCAGTGCTCGTCTACGGGGGACCGGGTATCGGCAAGACCTCACTCGTGCGCGAGTACTCTCAACGGTTCCGGAGACAAGGGGGCACAGTCGTCTGGGGTCGACTGCACGAGGGCATGGAAGCGACGCCGTTTCGCCTCTGGATCCAGGTTATTCGAGAGTGGATCTGGCGTGCTCGCAAGGAAGGTCATAGGGGGGGCACGGCTCAGGCGGACCCGAGCACGCTGCGTACGCTCGAAGCTATCGTGCCGGAGATCGTCGATACTGCCGGCTTGAGATCAGATGTGTTGTCACCGGAACAACGGAATACCACAACAGCGGGTTCTCGCCGAAAACGACCATCGCAGCGCGCGATCGTTGCCGCACTCGCAGATTTTCTCCGCTCGGTCGTCGCGACTCGGCCTGCGGTCGTTGTGCTCGACGACGTTCATCTCGCGCCTCGGCCGAGCCTCGATGTGCTCAAGGTGCTCTCGGAGGGCCCGAACGTTCCGCTTTTCATCTGCCTCACCTCACGAGAATACCTCGAGATTGATCCTCGCGGAGCTCTGAGCGTGACGCCGATCGAGCTCAGAAACCTGGGCATCGATGAGGTACGGGAGCTCTGCCGGAGCGCCGGTATGGAGCCCGACGCGAGATTGGTCGAGCAGGTGTATGAGCATACTCACGGGAATCCGCTTCTCGTCTCGGAGCTGACTGAGCTCGTACGAATCGAGGGTCGTGAGACGCTCGCGCGGATAGACGGGACGGATTATTGGGAACATCGAATAGCTCAGCGAATACGCCCGATCTATCGACGAAGGATTCGGCCGCTTTCAGTCGATCAACGCCGCGTTCTGATCTACGGGGCGGCGCTCGGTCCTTCGGTCGACGAGGGGAAACTGGCCGCAGCTCTTGCCCCCACCGAGGGTGACCTCATTCACGAGGCCCTCGAGGCAGGTGTCGCACTCGGCCTGCTCACCGGTAAAATCGCCGGCGAGCCCCAATATCGATTTCCGGGGGAGTTGGCTCGTGAGGCGGTACTCGGGATCGCCGATTCGGCGGAACGGGCCATGATCCACGGTTCAATCGGCCGGGCGCTCGAGGAGTACTATCGCGACGATGCGCAACGACATGCCGAGGAGCTCCAGGACCACTTTCTGCGCAGTGGGGAGCTCGAAGGCATCAGGCGTGGCATCCATTGGGCACGGGTCGCAGGCAGCGAGAAGCTCGAGGCGCACTCGTGGGCGTCGGCCCGGCGCATTTTCAGTCGGCTCTTGTCCCAGCACGCCGATTTCCTCGACGAGGCCGAGCTGGCGGAGGCGCAATACGGCCTGGGGCGTTCGATTCTCCACTCCGGTGAGAAGATGGAGGCGGTCCGACATCTGCGTGCGGCTCTCGACTACTTCGAGCAGTCCGGCGACGTTGAACGGGTTGTCGAGCTCTCTCGACAGGTCGTTGCGTATGAGATAGGGGACGTCGACTATTTCCGTTTTGTCGAGACAGCCATGAAGGTCGTTCCTCCTGGGTCTCAAGCCTATGATTCGATCGCGTTCTTCTACGGTGTGGGTCAGATGGAGGCTCTCGGTGACTACGAGCGCGCCTCGCAGTCTCTGTCGGATCGACTTGCAGCCGCGCGTCAGAATCGCGACGTGAGGATCGAGAGTGCCTGTCTAAGCGCATTGGCGTACATCGATGTACGTTACTCGCGTCCGGATGCAGCGATTGCGAAATGTTTGCAGGTCTTGGATAGATGCCAGCATGAGGAAGACCTCTACTCGCAGGTTCACGCAGAGTTCGTGCTCATGCAAGCTTATCTGCTCAAGCGCGACCTGCCGTCATCTGTACATCATGGCGAACGGCTCAAGGATGCGACGTTTGCCGTCGCCGACAACTTCGTCATCAGCGCGTGGTACGGAGTGGTGATTCGATTTGAGCTCAGAACCGGGGCGTGGTCGAGAGCACGAGAGCTATGCGAGGCCGGCCTCGGCTACGATCCGGACAGTTCCATCTTGCTTCCGCTCAGGATAACCATCGAACACGAAACAGGGAATCTCGAGGAGGGCGACAGAATCCTTGATCAGCTCATCAGGACCGTCTCGAGGTATCCATCGGGTCCCTACCTCGTCTACGCCTCGACGGCCCTCGCAATCATGGGAAGGAGCTGCGGATACAGTGACCGACGTTGGGTTCCGGTGGCACGGGAAATCGTCGAGATGCTTCTTGGCAGCGATTGTCCACCGGCAGTCGGAGTTCGAGCATTGATGGCCTTGGGTTTGATATGTCTCTCCGATCAGGATCGGTCGCTTGCCCGTGAGACCTACGGACGGTTGAGGTCGGCACCCCGGTTCAATCTCGTGCGCGATTATCGCGTCGAGCTCATACTGGCTCGTCTTGCACGGCTTGTCGGCAACGACGAATCTGCCGGCAGGCACTTCGAAGCGGCAACTCACGATGCCGAGTCCTACCCCGACCGACCGCACCTCGGTTGGATCCACTACTACCGTGCGGAGATGTTTGTGAGACCACTACACGGGGGCGCCGTCGACGCGGCGGCCGGGAACCGTCACCTTCGACAGTCGATCCGGATCGCTCGGGAGCTTTCGATGAAACCGCTCGAGGAGAAGTGCAGGGAGCTTCAGCGACACAGCCGGAACAATGGGGATTGCGAGGCTAAGCGCTCTGCGGAGCGCACGCTCAGTCGCTCTTCGTCGCTGGCGGCACACGGCCTGTCCGAGCGAAACGACACGATGAACCCGCTTTCCGAACGGGAGCTCCAGGTACTTCGTCTGCTCGCGGAGGGAATGTCGGACAAGGAGATTGGGGGGATCCTCGGCTTGAGTGTTCACACGGTCTCGAATCATGTCCGTCACATTCTACGCAAAACCGCATCGGCCAACCGCGTCGTCGCAGTCAATGTCGCAAAACGCGAGGGGATGTTGTGACGGGCGAGCGTTCGGCCGGCATCTCAGTTGTTGGACGAGACCGCGAGATCACAGAGATCGAGCGACTGCTCGCGGAGGCGGTATTAGGGCGACCGCAGATACTCGCTCTCGGTGGTGAAGGCGGAATCGGGAAGACGACGCTTGCCGCGCTTGCAGCTTCGATGGCCGAGGACGAAGGATTCGACGTCGTTTGGTGCCGACTTCATGAACACCAGCCAACCCGACCCTACGAAATGTGGCTCGAGATGATCGAGGAGGGCCTGGGAAAACATCTCGATGCCCGAGGGGATGCGCAGGCGACGTGGAGCCCGCTGGAGCTTGAGGAGATTTTCGGCCGGCACTGGAACGTCATAGCGGCGTTGCTCCCTAATCTGCTCGGCCTCGAAGAAAGCCGGAATAGTGAACCTTCCGACCCGACGCCATCCCCCCGGCGTCAGGAGGACATTTTTGACGGGTTCGTTTCGTTCATTCGATACCTTGCGAACGAACGGCGAACCTTCATAGCTGTGGACAACCTTCACCTTTCCGACGAAGAGACCCTTGCTGCGTTGGAGATTGCAGGATCCGAGATCGAGACCGGCAGTGTGATGATCGTACTTACCTATCGGACAACGGTCCCTACCGCGCTTGACGGAGTTCTCGCCGATACGCTCGGTGCTCTCAGTCATAACGGAAACGTCGTCCGTATGCGGCTGAAGCGCCTCGGTCGATCCGAGGTTCGCCGGATGATTGAGTCACTCGCGATCGCACACGATGAAGAAGTAGTCGACTACATCTACGAACAATCCGAGGGCAATCCTCTGCTCGTCGAGGAGCTCGTAGAGCTCCTTCGGGTCAATGATGGCGTGCTCGATCACCGTTCCTTCTCCGATTCGGCTCTCAACCTCCGCGTCAGGAAGACAATCGCCGCCCGAGCCGCGACGCTCACAGCACGAGAGCGCAACACGTTGGTTCTTGCGGCCGCGGCCGGGAGGGAGTTCACCACCTCTCAGATCACCTCATTTGCTCCGTCGATGTCGAGTGAAGAGGTCGATGCGTGCATGCATGCAGCGGTCCAGTTGGGTATTGTCGTGGAAACCGCAGGAACCGGCGCCCGCTACCGCTTCACTCACTCTATCATTCGGGACGCTGTGTTTGACCTCGCCAAGCCGGCCGAGCTGAAGCAAATGAGAACCCTCGTTGGCAGGAAGCTCGAGGAATACTACGGCTCCAATGCCGCTGCCCATGCAATCGAGCTCTATCCGCACTTCCTCGCAGGCGATGATCCCAAAGAGCTTCAAAAGGGCATCCAATATGCACTCGCCGCTGGGGACCTGGCACTCGAACAGTTTGCCTGGAAGCGGGCCCTATCGATCTTCGGGGATCTGCTCTCACAATACGGGAAGGCAATGAACCCTCAGGACAGCGCGGCGGCCGCAGTGGGCATGGGAAGCGCATACTGCAGATCGGTCAACAGGGTGAAGGCGGCCGAGAGCTTCAGGCCGGCGTTCGAATACTATCTCTCTGTGAAGGACTTCGATCGGTTGGCGGAAATCGCCTTGCAGCCTATCGACATCGATCTCGGTGACAGCTATCACTTTCCGTTGATCGAGCAGGCGGCGAAGCTCGTACCCCCGGACCATCCGCGCCATATGGAGCTTCTCTGCGCACATGCATATGGGCTCTTCGAAGCAAGAGGGCAGTACGACGAGGCCGAAGCGAAGATTCATGATCTGCTGAATACGGCGAGGGCAAACGGTGACCGCAGCGCCGAATCACGCCTAATGCTCGACACCGTCTACTTGCATATCCGGTTTTCACGGTATGATGAGGCCATACGCATCGCGACCGAGGCTCTCGCTCGGGCGACGATCGAGCCGGATCTCTTCGTCGAAAGCCACGCCTATTTCCTCCTCATGCAGGCGCATCTGCTCAAAGGGGAGATCGATACTGCCAAGCAATACTCGTACAAGTCGCGTGACTCGATCCTCCCGTATCGTGACAGTCTCCTCACCTGTACCGGCATTGCTCATGTCCTGCGTTTCGAGCTGCGTTCCGGAAACTGGTCGGAAATCGATCGCGAAACCGACAGAGGCCTCGAGATCGATCCGAATAGTCTTTTTTTGCTTCCTTTACGCACAATCGCCGAATACTACCGAGGTCATTTCGCCGCCGGAGACGTCTCTCTGGAACGTCTCATGAAGGTTGCCGATGGTTATCCCGCGCCCGGAGCACTCATATTTGCTTCTGTCGTGGTCTTGATGGCCCACCGCTGGGAGATTACTCGAAACGCGAAGTACTTGAACAAGGTCCGGTCGCTGGTTGAGCGCGTCTTGTCGATCGGTCCTGTTCCGGGCGTTGAGGTAAGGGCACGAATCGCACAGGCAATTCTTGCCTGCCAAGAAGCAGATGAGGACGAAGCGGAAGTCGCCTACGAGCGTCTTTCCACGATGCGAACCTACAACCTGATACGTGAGTACCGAATCGAACGTACTCTCGGGCTGGTTCGCCATTTCACTCGAGACTACGAACGTGCGGCCGGGCATTTCCTCGAGGCTATTGCCTCCTGCAAGAAATACCGAGACCTTCCCGTTTTGGCATGGACCTACGGCGACTACGGAGACTTGCTCTCAGACCCCAACAGCTTCGGAAGCCACGCGGACGCACAGGATGCATACGCCAAGGCCTTGACCCTTGCCATCCGGCTCGAGATGGGTCCACTCGTGGAGCGAATTGAATTGGCAATCCGGCGCCTGGCTGAAAGCGGCCCGCACGAAGTGGGGTCGCTGTTGGGGAAACGGCTGAGCCCCCGCGAGCTCGAGATTCTCGCCCTCGTCGGAGAGGGACAGACCGACGCCGAGATAGCCGGCATTCTCGGGCTCAGCACCTACACCGTCTCAAACCATGTCCGACACATTCTTCAGAAGACGGGCGCTTTCAATCGGCTTGAGGCGGTACGCTACGCCGAACGAACCGGCCTGATGTAGTCGAGGACAACCCAACAAGCACTCCTTAATCCACTTTCACACGTAGTGAATTATCGTCATGACCGTTCTCTCGTGCATCGTCGTAAAATGAGGTCGACCCGAATCTGCGCTCGGGTCAAAAGGGGGGGCAACATGTCCATTAATCGCAATGACCTCAGGGCGTACGCCGACGTCGTCGTCAAGATTGGGCTCAACCTGCAACCGGGTCAAAGGTTGTATGTCGGCGGCCCGAATATCGAAGCGGCGCCGCTCATCAGAGAGATCGTGTCGAGTGCCTACTCGGTCGGATCCTCCTATGTCGACGTGGTCTACACCGACGAGCAGGTGAATCGAATCCGATATGAAAAGGCCTCACCCGAAACCTTTTCGGTTTATCCGCGGTGGCCGAGCAGCGCGGTCGTCGAGTACGCGGAACAGAGGGGCGCAGTGCTCTGGACGATCGGCGGAGACCCCGACCTCTTGGCAGGACAGAATCCCGAATACGTTGCAGTGGCCGACGCCGCACAGTCTTCTGCGATGCTGCCGGCAACCAGCCTCATCCGCAAGAACGCACTCAACTGGTGCGGCGTAAGCGTTCCCGTACGTGCGTGGGCCGAGAAGGTTTATCCGGAGTTGACCGAAACACAGGGTGAGGAGGAGCTCTGGCGGGCAATCTTGCACATTTGCCGGATCGACGCCGTCGACCCAATTGCGGCGTGGAACCGACACGTCGCGGAGCTCGAGGCCCGTGCGGCCTACCTGAATGTGAGAAAGTACCGAACGCTCGAGTACCGGGGCCCGAGCACCGATTTGAAGATTCAGCTGGCCGATGGGCACCGTTGGCTCGGCGGAAGAGTATTCAACACCCACGGCATCCCTTTCACACCCAACCTTCCCACCGAAGAGGTTTTTACGGCGCCTCGCTTCAACGGGACGGAAGGCGTGGTGACATCGACCCGCCCGTTCAGCCGGGGAGGGGTGATGATCGACCGGGTTCAGTTTTCCTTCAGCGGAGGACGAGTCGTGAATCTGACGGCCAAACGAGGCGAAGACTATCTACGCAAGCTCATTCGCTCCGATGAGGGGGCCGCACGTCTCGGTGAGGTGGCACTCGTGCCCAACAGCTCTCCGATTTCTCAAACGGGACGACTCTTCTACAACCCGCTGATCGACGAGAATGCCGCGTCTCACATCGCCCTCGGGGCTGCTTATCGATTTAGCATAACCGGAGCCGACGAGATCACCGACGAGGAGTTCGCCGCTTGCGGTGGAAACATCAGCTCGACCCATATGGACTTCATGATAGGGTCCGGCCAGCTCGATGTGGATGGAGTAACCACTGACGGCAAACGCGAAGTCGTGATGCGCTCTGGCGAGTGGGCCTTCTCGGTGTAGTATTGCAGGTCTGATTGACGCTCAAAATCGAGAGCCACGTCAGGCTCAACTGTCCGATCTGCGCGTGCGTATCGCATTATGCAGGCTGTCGTGCTCTTGCAGAAACGCGAGTGCTTTCATTCTTCCGGCATCATAGATCGCGGCAATCTGTTCGGCCGTCAGGTGAGGAGCAGCTCCGGATAACTGGAAGCCGACTGGCAGCTGGCCGGAGTCGAGTCGGAGCTGAAAGATCGGCACGCCGTGGAATTGGCTCGGGAGCTGCTCGCGTCCCTCCTCCGATGTTTCAATCGAGTTGGAGATGGCAACAACCTGCGAGAATCCGCGCCGCGCAAGCTGCACCGCAGGCGTCGTGCAGCTCAACGAGGAGTCGAAACAGAGTAGGCCGTCAACAAAGCGTCCAGCTCTCGACCGCTGCAGAGCGATCGCCGACAGCATGCAGATATCGAAGAGGTTGGAGGGGGTGAGGCGGACCGACGGGTTCACTGATTTCGTGTCGAAGAATATCGGCCGCATTCGCCTGTACGACTCGCTACGGGCGGGGTCCATAAGATCTGTATCGTCGACCGCAACGCTTGCGACCGCGGTGAAGCTCGGAGAGCTCGGACGAAAAAGGGTGCGACGCAGGCGGGGCATGACCGAGTTGAGCAGGCGCGCAACTTCCTCCATTTCACGCTCGTTCGATCCCCCGGCGTGAAAGAGCCCTTGCCACAGGTGCAATCCACCGGTCACGCCGAGGCTGCGAACGGCAGCCAGGGCGACGACCGGTACGAGCGAAGATGATGCGGCATAGCCCTCTGCGTAGAAACCCTGTTCCTCAAAGACCTCGAGGACCCCATGGGTAAACGCGGATGCGAACCCGCCGGCGCCACATGCGATCGCGGTTCGCACGAGATGAGACCTCCTTCTCGCACCCATCTCCCAGGTGCCGTACTACCATCGTATCCCGAATTCACTGTGCTGAGGGGTGACTAGAATTGATCAAAATTTCGATGGGCTGCGAAAGTACATTTGGTCCCGATGAACGATGGCGAACGCCGTCGCCTGCCAACTGTTGTAGTTTCCGTCTCATGCAGAATGGTTAGATCTAGTCATATCGATCGTCACGCAGGCTCCCTGCGATGATATGAGAGCGAAAAAGATGCGTCAGGCGCCCGGCGTCTAGACGCAATAGGAGGCGGACAATGGCAGTCTGGTTCACCCGAACTGGTGAAGTAGCGCAAGGGAAGGTTGAAGAAGGTCTCCGTTGGGCACTGAAGGTAGCGGAGCACGTAAACAAGACCTCACGCGAGATCCACGTCGAGGTGCTGAACAACATCTCCGGAAGGCTCGACCGAATTCACTGGATCATGCGATGCGAGTCGCTCGCCAGCTTCGAGGAGGTGATCTCGAAAATCGATGCCGACGACAAGTATCAGGCCTTCGTGCGAGAGGCAAACGATAAGGGATTATTCACGAAAATCGTCGACGAGCTCTATCGAGTCATAGCGTAGCATCCCGCAGCTGTCGATGAGTTTCGACACCGGGGCACCGGGATCTTCTTGCGGCAATCACTTGGATTCCGGATAATCTCTGTATGGACACACGGTACCAGTACAAAATCGAGCTGCTCGTCAGAGACTACGAGTGCGACCTTCAGGGAGTCGTGAACAACGCGAACTACCAGCACTACCTCGAGCATGCACGCCACGAGTTCATGTACAGCGCCGGCATCGACTTCGCCAAGTTGCATGACGAAGGCACCGATCTCATCGTCTCGCGCGTCGAGCTCGATTACAAATTTCCCCTCAGGAGCCGCGACCGATTTGTGGTCTGCATCAACGCCCACCGCGAGGGACGGTTGCGCTTCGTGTTGGAGCAGGATATTTACCTTCTTCCCGACGAAAAGCTCGTGTTGGCCGGAAAGGTCATCGCGGTGGCACTGAAGAATGGGAGGCCTGTTGTAGTCGAAGAGGTTGTCCAAGCGCTTGAGCGACACAAATCCGGAGTTTCGCAGGTGTAGATAGGCACGCAACAATCGCCGGCTAAGGTGGCCAACGACAATTCACGCGTCTTTGCTGCCCGAGTTCCTCAAGTAGCTACGGCGTACCCAACGAACGTTCACCACCTGTCCGGTCGCAAACAGAATTCAGATATTGCCTTCAATAGCGATAGTCAGTCAAAGTCGTTCGAAAGGCACCGGTCGTCGCTCACGGCAGGTTTCTAATGATTGGTGCACGTGTGGCCGTTAAGAATACCGTCAGATCCTTCCCGCAGAATAGCCTACCGACTACATTACTATGACAACGTAGCTCACCAACACAGAGCAGGGGCCCCTCACATTCGAAGCATCCGGGTTGGCAAGTACACATCCGCAACCCTGCGTTCTTCGTTCGGAGTTGAACGATTCCCCCCGGAACGCAGCGATATGTTCGACGCAAAGCGCCAACTATGGATCATGGCCACAGCTGAATGATCTGGAGCCCGTAGTTGTAATCGGCGATATAGGCATATGAACCGCTGACTGCGACCCCGTAAGCGGTGCCAGCGGTGTCAACGCCAGGCCCTACTTCCGTAGCGGTTGTAGGATCGGAGACATCGATGACCCGGAGCCCATCAGACTCATCTGCTACGTATGCGTAGGAGCCGCTGATGGCGACCCCATATGCAGTTCCGTTCGTATCGACGCCGGAACCGACTTCTTGCGGGCTCGCGGGGTTCGAGATGTCGATGATGCGGAGCCCGTCTGAACCGTCTGCGACATAGGCAAATGAACCGCTCACGGTAACGGCCTGCGCGGTACCGTTGGTGTCAAAACCGGGGCCAACCACCTTCGGCTTCGTGGGATCAGACACATCTACGATCTCAAGGCCGCCTGTGCCGTTCGCGATGTATGCGTAGGAACCCTTTACATCAACTCCGTATGCAGAACCGTTGACATCGATGCCGGTACTGCCAACCTCCTTCGGGTTCGCGGGGTCCGATACATCGATAATCCTCAGCCCGTCCCCTGAGTCTGCGACGTATGCGTAGGAACCTTTCACTGCGACTCCGAATGCATAATTGGCTGTATCGAAGAAACCGATCTCTTTCGGGGCTGCGACATTCGATACGTCTATGATTCGAAGGCCGTCAGATTTGTCGGCCACGTAGGCGTACGAACCGCTTACCGCAACACCAAGTGCGATGTCAGGCGTATCGACCCCAGGCCCAATCCTCTGCGGATTCGCAGGGTCGCTATCGTCTATGATTTGTAGACCATTCGACTCATCAGCCACATATACATAGGGACCGTCAATCGCAACACCGTAGGCAAAGAACGGGGGAATAACGGCAGCCCCGACGGCCGTTGCCCCGGCAGGACTGGATATGTCGATGATCCGAAGGCCCCAGGTCCCATTGGCGACGAAGGCAGTGGAGCCCTCAACCGCAACCCCATACGGTTGGCCGTAGGTCGGAATTGCGGCCCCGACCTGATATGCCGACTCGGGCAAGGACACGTCTACGATGCGAAGACCGTACGAATAGTCAGCGACATATGCGTAGGAACCACTGACGGCAATGCCGCGGGCATTGCCGTTTGTGCCGATGTCAATGCCGACATCATACGGATTGGTAGGGTCAGTGACGTTGATGATGCGAAGTCCATCGGGACCGTCGGCCACGTAGGCATAAGAGCCGCGAACGGCAACCCCGATCGCACTACCGTTTGTATTGATGCCCGGTCCAATCTCTTGGGGGTTTGTTGGATCAGTCACATCGACAATTCGAAGCCCGTCGGCACCGTCGGCTACGTAGGCGTAGGAACCGGCCAGTGCAACCCCGGCAGCTTGGGTAATGTCCGAGGCGACGGACGCTACCTCTCTGGGATTGTAAGGATCGGAAATGTCGATAATGCGAAGCCCGTCGGAATCATCCGCCACGTAAGCGTAAGAGCCGCGAACGGCGACCCCGACCGCAATACCGTTTGTATCGAAGCCCGGTCCTATCACTTGCGGTTTCGACGGGTCCGAAACGTCGACTATCTGCAAACCTCCGGTATTGGCCAAGTAGGCAAAGGAGCCGCTAACTGCAACTCCAGAGGCAGCGCCGTTAGTGTCGATGCCGGTCCAGCCGATCGGCGTTGGGTTCTTTGGGTTTGAGAGGTCTACGACGCGGAGGCCCGCACCAGCGTCAGCGACATATGCATAGGAGCCGGCGACGGCTACACCTTGCGCTTCTCCGTACGGGCCAACCTGTGTACTGACTTGGGACATCTCCCGCCCCGAGTCACTCGGAAATGGAGACATCTGACCGGCATTGGCCCCACTAAGCGGATTGGCAGAATTCCCTGGCTTCACCGCATACCAGTAGATGGTACCGGCGGTTACCTGAACATCGGTGTAACCGTTACCTGTTAAGGTGCCAGTGATGTTAACAAAGGGACCGTTCGGAGAAGTTGCCCGCCACACTTCGTACTGGCTTGAGGCAGGGATCTCCGGCCACGTAACGTAGATTGCTCCATACTCCCCCGTAACCGTCGGCGCGAGACTCGCAGGGGACAAGGGGATCGCTTCTACGATGTCTGATGTATTATCGTCTCCCGACGAAGAGTGGGAAGCAAGCCGGAACACGTGCATCTGACCGTCTTCCAGGTTTCTCAAGACGTAGGGGGAGGTTACGTTGTCGATTTCGTAACCATAGTCGGCCGAAGGGTTCGAGCCGTTCGTCGTGTAGTACAGCGTATAGCTCGTGGCGAGCGCGACCGGGTCCCAAGTAAGCGTCACCTGGTGATTCCCCGGCGTCGCGGTGAACGAAGGGATGGCGCCGTCGTTGACGAGGGTGAGCGATTTCGTTGCCACATTGCCGTTCCAGTCGGTGGCGATCACCTGGAGGGTCAGGCTGCCGGAGAGTCCGGTGGTCGGAAACTCGAAGCTGAACGATCCATCTTTGCCGATCGTTACGTCACCTTTGAGAGATGTGGCAAGTACCTGATACTGGAGAGATTTCACTTGGCCAGCCGAGCCGCCTGCCGCGAAATCGCTGACGTTGCCCGTTACTACCACTGTTGCGGCATATGAGCTGTCATTTGCGGGCGAAGCGATCTTGATAGTCGGGGCGCTCAGATCCTTCACGTGGTCGAGTACGAGCTTGTTGAGTGGGTTGAAGCAGCCTGAAAGAAGCGCTCCTGCAACAAGTGTGACCGACACGAGGGTCGCAACGTTCACCACGTCGAGAATGCGGTGACACAGCGTTGGGCAAAGGTCTCGGGTGTGAAGTATCATGGTGCCTGACCTCCGGACGTGTCATCGAAGTACTGGATATCCATTCTCGAATCTACCGCCTCCGCCGCGCGGCCGGTGTTGGTCGAGGCTGTCCCGCTCGCGAGGTAGGCGTAGCTGTCCGTGACCTTGGGGTCGATCGACTCGGCTCTTGAGAAGTACGTCCGCGCTTCATTGAACCGTTCGAGCAGATAGTAGGTCTTCGAGATATTGATGAAGAGCTTTGCCGCTATCTGGGAGTCACCGAGGCCATTCTTCTCGAGTGTCTTCACAGCACCGACGTAGCTAGTCACGGCCTGAGAGTAGTTCTTCTCGAGAAACTGCAGATTCGCCAGGTTCAGCCTCGGGCTCAAGTAGTTAGGATCCATAGATAACGCCCGCTGAAAAGCGTTCTGCGCCTTTGTGAGCTCCTCGAACTTGGCGTATACGACGCCCAGACGGTTGTAATCCCGCTTGTCTTTGCGTTTGCTGGCGGCCTGCACGTACTGATTCGCGATGACGTCGATGAGCTTGCCCGCCTCACTCTTGAAGTCTGCTACGATCTTTGCCTTGCTTCCGTACTGGAGTCCGAGATCGGTCTCTTTCAAGCCGACGGGTCGATAGATCGCCTGCGCCGCGGCGGTTTTGTAGAACTTGCGCTTCTCCGGCTGTTTGTCCCACTCGGCATATTCTTCGATTCCTTTCCTCCAGGCCTCCATGAAACCAGCCCGCCCGATGAGTGTTATTTCCACGGGTATCCAGAGCTCACCGTCGACGCTTATTGTCATTGAGCGGTCGGGGTTGAGCTGTGCGTAGTTGCGGCTCGGTACGTGGGTGTCGAAGGCGGCGTAGATGTGTCCCGGCACGGTGATGAACCCGCTCGTGACGCCTGCGGTCTCGAGCATGCTGTCGAAAAGCACTGTCAGATCGTCGCAATCACCAGTGGTGCGTTTCAGAGTATCGCGGGGAACGTTCACCGAATCGACGATCTGAGCATTGCTCTGAGCAGCGGTGAACGGCGAGGTGGGGTCCGACTGGTAGAGAATGCCCAGCTCCCCGAGCGCTCCGTAGAGCTGCATTGCGTACTGGAGCGTCGTGTTGAGTCCGGCTATGGCTGCCCCCTTCGACGCTTGTCGAATGAAGCTTGCGTAGTTGCGCAGGGCGCTGTCCGCCGGTGTGATGAAGGCACCGACCTTCCGGTCGTCGGTCCAGGTGATCGCTGTCTTGTCGTAGAGATCGTAGGAGACCGACTGCTTCTGCTCCGCCGGTCGACCGTTCGAGGTGTAGTCGACGATAACCTCACCCGTGAGCGGCGTTGTCCCTTCAGTCGTGAAGACCTGTGAGTTGAATGAGGCGTAGAGATTGGCCGTCGTGCTCGCGCCAGGCGCAAGTTCTGCTGTTTTGGCTGACTGTGTCGGCGAATCCATGTAGCCCTTTTGGTTGAACGAGATCGAAAGATCCTTGATTGGAGTCTTGTCTGTATTGGTAAAGGTCACTGTCCCAATCGGATGTTTGACATAGTAACTCTGCATGGCGGGGAACAGTGATGGGACGTTGACCTTGTCGAAGCGGATGCTTCGAATTACTGCCTGCGGAGCGTCCGGGTCCTGTCCGAAACGGTAGTCCGCCTGAAAACCGATGCTGAAAATGAGGCCGTTGAAATCAGTAAGCGGATTGAGATAGTAGACGTATTTCAGGTTGGGATGGATCGAAATGCTCATGTTAAACGATGGATCGAGGCTCAGAACACCACCAGCCTCGGCAACCAGCGCATTCGCTGCCAGGGTTCCGCTCGAGGGCAGAAGATTCGGGAAGGTCACCATCGAGTAGCCCGCGAGGGCTTCCGCTCCAACCTCGAACTGCTTGCTCATTCGCGTTGCATAGCGAACGCCAATCTCAGCTATCCAGTTGGTGTGATTCCAGGTGAGTGGATCGGTCGTGCTCGTGCTGTCGAACTGCACGGCCCCGAGATTCAACGTGGGCTGGAGCACCGGGAGCCTAGGAAGCGGCCAGTGGAGGCTGGCATTGACCTCGTAGGAGTTGAAGTTCGAGCTGTAGGAGCTAAAGGGCGACAGGTTCTGATATTCGACTCCTACAGAAACCGGAAAGTGATAGTAGAAATTGAGGTTCTGTTTGTCGGTGCTCTGCGCGCCCGCCGTTCTGACGCATAGGAACAACACGACGGCGAATAGCAAGAAACCAATAATCCGAAAGTATAGTCGCGTGAGCACTTGTCGCCGCGGGGTCGGCCACCGCACTTCCACCGAGAGCATACCAACAGTATGGCCCGTGTTGACCGACCTCAGTATGACTAGAATTCACTATTGCTCTACGCATGCCGGGTTGTAGACACGTAGGTATCCGCCCGTCTCCGCTCGAACGGATTCGCTCGAGAGAGGTTCTTCCGGGCACCCTGACGGAGTTCACCTCCCTGCGGCAGGACCCGTCCGAACCCCCAGTATTCGATGCATTTCCGGAATCGGGTATCAAGAGAGCCCTCTACGTCGGAAGCCACCTGTTCTGCAGTTGCCGAACGGTCTTCCTGAAGGGTTGCGACCCGCTTCGGATGAGGCGGTTGACCAAAGCTGGTTTTCTACGTGCCTCCCGATATATGGTAGCTCCCGTCCGGACTGAATTTCAGGACATATCCTGCTTGTATCGTTTTGTTTTTTCCCGAGATCGCAACGCTCGCAGTTTTCGGGAAATAGATTTGTTGCAGGCGCCCGGACTGGAATGTCAACTGTTCGCCCGCAGGGACGGTGATTGACGTATTCGCCACGTTGGCTTGTTCGGAGGAGTCGACGGTAAAAGCGATTCTGTCGCCCGAATCGGAGTGATCGAGGTAGACAATTCCTGAGGCGGGAAAGTCGTTTGAGGCGACGGTGACTTTGCCTTCACCTGATAGTTGCACCATGTCGAGTTTCCCGAGGGAGAAATACAATTTCGATTTCGGCGGACACAGCACGTTCCCGGCGGAAAATGTTGCCGACACCGGTTGGGCTATCGTGAATGACTCATCGGTCGCATCGACGTAGACGGTCGACTGCAGATCCACGGACATTGGAATGCCCGCCACGATGAGCGATTGCGGTTCAGAAGGGCTGAATTGCAGACCGATTATCTCGGATTTGTAAATTCCCAAGGTTACCTTCGATCCGCCCTTTGAGTGCAGCACGGTACCGCCAACTGATACGTTCAAATCGTCGGCGAGAACTGCGGTCTTTGCCTGGATAATTGACCTACCTCTTCCCACATTCCAGTTTTTCTGTCCATTGGCTATGTCTTTGAGGCTAACCACGCCGTGTGAGGTCGCGGTCCGGAAGAGGTATGTCGTTACGCCCTGCGGCACCTTCGCCGGAAAATCGAGTTCCAGGATTTCATCGACGTTGTTGCTGGTATCGCTTTTCAGGTTTGCGTAGATTATCAGCTTGAACGTTCCCGTGGATGGGAATGCCGTGAATACTTTACCGCTGGTGCCTGACCAGTCGTAGCCAACGGAATCCAACTGGTTGCCGTTCTCGGCGTCGAGCTCAGTGTCTAGTTTGATGTTGTCTTTCGATGTAAGGCTGATAACGGCCCCGGAAAGCGCTGCGGGGTCTCCGGATTGATTCCCTACGCCGAGGATGTCCTGCACCTTGACGCCGAAATTATCGGCGTACTTGGTACGCCCCACATCTATCGTACCAGGTTTCGACTGGGAACTGGCTGGCGATTGGACTGACCCTCCCGCGCTGCCTTCACTTGTCGATTGCTGCATCCCGGACGAACCGGTGACGCAACTGGATGCAAGAAAGGCTACCCCGACGATGGCAAGAAAAAAAACTACTCTATGGCTGAACGACTTCACGCTGTCCCCCTTGCTCAATGGAATGCGGTCAAACGGCCCTTTCGCACCGTGTTGTGCATGTTCTAATGGTAACAGAGGGTGTTCGAGCGCGGGATGACGAGAATTAACTATCAGCCATGGAAGTCGCTGCGACTCCAGTGACTTTCCCGAATTACAGAAATGCCTAGTAGCGTGCGCTGTAATCGAAAGCGGCACTCCCATCTCACTGCCCACGACGCTCTCGTCGCCGACGATTGCGGAAGATCACTGGAAGCGGAGTTTCCTGGATCGACAAACCACTATCATAGAAACCTCCACACCCTTTTGCTGCACAGATAGGTCCAGTTTCCGTATTGTCGTAGTGCC